>AYRE01000120.1_pt1 | contig 9476 bp, 7 predicted proteins | sample 183791 | NCBI WGS metagenome assembly AYRE01 (sample SAMN02391470, study PRJNA226580) | bioreactor metagenome | isolation source: day 6 sample from continuous culture bioreactor with low C:N ratio... | place: Germany: Bremen | reverse complement strand
AAACAAAAAGAGATTGTTGTTCCAAAAAGAGATCATTTTAATGCAAGAGCTAAAAAAATGAAAGCTTCATCAGGAATGCAAGGCTAATCCTCTCCCTCAAACCTTTTATATTTGTTTTATAATAAAAACAGGTATAAAAGGACTATTTCGATAAAATACCGCAATTATAATAATGCAAAATTTATTCAAGGAAAAATACTAATGAAAAAACTATTTTTAATTATTGGAGCTCCAGGTTCTGGAAAAACAACAGATGCAGAACTAATTGCAGCAAAATATGAAACTATTACACATTACTCAACAGGTGATATGTTTAGAGCTGAAGTGGCAAGTGGTAGCAAAAGAGGTGAATTAATTGACTCTTTCATTTCTAAAGGTAAAATTGTACCTATTGATATTGCTATTGAGACTATTTTAGGAGCAATTAAAAGAACTTCTACAGATGTTGTAATTATTGACGGATATCCAAGGTCTGGCGAGCAAATGACTGAACTTGATAAATATTTAGAACAAGAAGATGAAGTGAAATTAGTAAACGTTATAGAAGTTGAAGTATCAAAAGAGACTGCTTTTCAAAGAGTATTAGGTCGAGCTGCTGATGCGCAAGTTGTAAGAGCTGATGATAATGAAGAAGTTTTTTTAAATAGAATGAAACTTTATATTGACCCTTTAGAAGAGATTCAATCTTTTTATACAAAAAAGAATTTATTAAAAGTTATTTCTGGTGAAAGAAGTATTGAAGAAATTGTAAATGAAATGGATAGCTTTATTCAATCTAAAATATAATTTATTTAATGATAATAACTATTATCATTAAAACTATAAAAAGCCTATTTTAGGCTTTAATCTCTATCTATGAGTAGAATTTTATATAAGAAATAATTATTATTATGTAAGTTTAGTTAGTATAAAATATCTATATAAAAATAAATTACAATAAGGAAGCATTATGTTTAAGAAAATATCTATAAAAAACAAAATTATTTTGCTAATGATTATTCCTCTAATTTCAATACTACTGTTATCTGGAAAAGTTATTATTTCCGATTCTAATAAAATTGAACAATACAATCACCTTGAAATGGGAGTTATTCTTACTACTAAAGTTTCATCATTAGTTCATGAAACACAAAAAGAAAGAGGTGCTACAGCGGGATTTATTGGTAGTAAAGGTAAAAAATTTAAAGAAACTTTATCTAAGCAAAGAAAACTTACAAATGCTAAAATGAAAGAGTTAAAGAATTTCTTATCAAATAATGATACTTCAATTATTTCTAAAGATTTAGTGGTTGTATTAGATAAATCATTAAAACAATTAAGTAATATTTCTAACATCAGACAAAAAGTAAGTTCTTTTAGTATTAGTGGAAAAGAGGCTATTGGATACTATACAAAAATGAATGGATTATTTTTATCTATTGCTGCAGAAGTATCTAAAATATCAAGTTCACCTAGAATTACTAATCAATTAGTTGCTTACTCAAATTTTTTATTAAGTAAAGAAAGAGCTGGAGTTGAGAGAGCTGTTGGTGCTAATACTTTAGCTAAAGATGCTTTTGGTCCTGGTATGAGAATTAAATTTAATGATTTAATTGCTGCACAAAATTCATATATGACAAATTTTTTACAGTATGCATCTCTTGATGCAAGAAATTTTTATAAAAAAACTTTAGTTGGAAATGATGTAAATGAAGTAAATAGAATTAGAAAAATTTTATTAAGTTCTGATAAAAAACATGATGTTACAGCTGATATGAAAAATGCTGTAGGTTATGGTGGACTAATTCATAACTTTAAAAACTATGTTATTAGAGGTACATCAAAATACGAAACAAATGTTAAAAAACAATATTCTCAATTATTAGAAGACATTAAAGAATATAAAAATATTGGAAATATTTCATCTGAAGAATTGGCTTTATTAAATGACATTGAAAAGGTTTTTACTAAATATTACAATGGTATTCCTCATGTTGTTAAAGCAGTAAATGAGGGAATGTTAGTAAAAAATTTAGATAAGGTTGTAAAAGTAAGTGATGGCCCAGCTATTAAGGCCTTAACAAAACTAGGAAATAGCCTGTTTGCTGATGAATCTGAATATTGGTTCAAAAAAATTACAGGAAAAATTAATTTACTTAAAAAAATTGATGATTATTTAGCAAGTGAATTAATAGAAAATATTAATACTGAATACTCTGAATCAAAAACTCAATTTAATCTTGTAATTGCTTTATTAATAGCTACTTTAGTAATAGTTGGAATTTTATCAATCGTAATTATGAAAACTATTGTTCAATCATTAAAAGAGTTTAAAGAAGGTTTATTATCTTTCTTCAACTATGTGAATAAAGAGAGTAATGAAATTACTCATTTAGATGATTCTAATAGGGGTGAAATTGGGTTAATGGCAAAAGCTGTTAATGAAAATATTGATAAAGTTAAAATTGGTATTGAAGAAGAAAGAAGTGTTATTGACAAAACTATTGAAGTATTAAGAGATTTTGAACAAGGTGATTTATCTCAAAGAATTAATATTTCAACTTCAAATAAAGCTTTAAATGAATTAACAACTTTACTTGATCAAATGGCAACAAATTTAGAACTAAATATTGATAATGTTTTAACTGTTTTAGAAGATTACTCTTCTTATGACTATACAAGCAGAATCAATGATAGTGAATTAAAAGCACATCTAAAAAAATTATCTTCTGGGGTGAATAATTTAGGTGATGCAATATCTCAAATGTTAGTTGATAGTAAACAAGTAGGTTTAGAATTAAATCAATCTTCTGTGTTATTATTAGAGAATGTAAATATTGTAAATGAATCTTCAACAAGTGCAGCAGCTTCTTTAGAAGAAACAGCAGCAGCTTTAGAAGAAGTTACTGGTAATATTACTAGTAGTTCTCAATCTATTAATCAAATGTCTGATTATGCATCAAAATTAAATACTTCTACTTCTCAAGGAGAAGAGTTAGCAAATAAAACAATGAAGTCAATGGATGAAATCAATGAGCAAGTAAGTCTAATTAATGAATCAATTTCTATTATTGACCAGATTGCATTCCAAACTAATATTCTTTCATTAAATGCAGCTGTTGAAGCAGCAACTGCTGGTGAAGCTGGTAAAGGATTTGCCGTTGTTGCTCAAGAGGTGCGAAACCTAGCTTCAAGATCAGCCGAGGCTGCTAAAGAGATTAAAGACCTAGTAGAAAATGCAAATGAAAAAGCAATTGAAGGTAAACAAATTGCTGATTCTATGATTCATGGATATGAAAGTTTAAATGAAAATATTGTTAAAACTATTGAACTAATTAGAACAGTTGAAACATCATCTCAAGAGCAAAGAACTGGAATTGAACAAATTAATGATGCAATTAATTTACAAGATCATCAAACTCAAGAGATAGCAAGAGCTGCTAGCCAGACTTATGATATTGCTACAAACACATCAACTCTATCTAGTAAGATTGTTGAAAATGCAGATGAAAAAGAGTTTATTGGAAAAAACGATACAGTTTAAATCTATGAATAAACAAAAAAACTTCTATTCAGTTATTATTGGAACTGAACTTTTAAATGGGCGTCGTAAAGATGCCCATTTTTCATTTTTGAATGAACAACTTCTAAAAAGAGGTTGGGAACAAAAAGGCTCTTTTGTAATTGAAGATGATACAAAACTAATGTATGAAGTCTTCAATCTTATTAAATCTGATCCTAATTCTGTTATGTTTTGTTTTGGTGGAATTGGAGCTACTCCTGATGATTATACAAGGCAAGTAGCTGCAAAAGCTTTTACAAATGGTGCTATGGAATTTAATGAAGAAGCAAAACAAAGAATTATCAAACAATTTAAAGAAGAAGCTTATCCTCATAGAATAAATATGTCTTACTTTCCTATAAATGCGAAACTTCTAAAAAATGTAGTAAACGATGTTGCTGGATTTTATCTAGAAGATAGATTCTTTTTTACTCCTGGATTCCCTTCTATGAGTCAAGCTATGGTTATTGAAGCTTTAGATAAATTATATGCAAAAAATGATAAGAAATATAGACGTGTATTAACTGCTTCTTGTGGGGAGAATGATTTAATAAATTGTATGAAAGAAATACCTAAACATTTGGATTTAGCCTCTTTACCTAAAATATTAGAGGATAAAAGAAAAGTAGTTTTATCTTTGGCTGGATTTAACAAAGAAGAGGTTGAAATAAACTTCCAGATATTTATTGATTATCTTGAAAAGAATGAAGTTGAGTATGTATTAAAAGATATTAATTTTTAGTATTACTTAATAGGTTTATTATAATCCCCAATTTGCCAGCCATCATCTTTTTTGTATTTCCCTAAATTATAATCTTTCCAAACTTTTTTACAAAGTTTATTTCCTAATTTGTATTGATCTTTTGCAAACTGATGAGCCCTTCCAAAGTTTGGAAATACTCCAGAGCCACTAGCATACATATATGCTATATAACAATTTGATGAATACTCTTTTTGTTTTGATGCTTTTTTGAAATAGTATAAAGCTTTCTCATAATCTTTATCTACAAGTTTCCCAAATAATAAATATTTTCCAATCATTGTTTGTGCTTTTGAGTAACCCTCATTTGCTGAGTCTACAAAGCTATTGTAAGCCTTTATTTTATTATAATAAGGACTTTTCTTAGATTGATAGATTTTGCCTAATAGGTACTTTGCTTGGCTACTATGTAGTTTTTCTGATTTTTTTAGAAGTTTATAGGCTCTTTTTATATCTTTTTTGACTCCATCACCCTGAATAAAAATGATAGCTAGAGTATTTAAAGCTTTTGTATTATTTTGTTTTGCTAGTTTTTTGTATAAAGGAATTGCTTTTAATGCACCTTGATTTTTATGTACATTATTTGCTTCTTGGAAACTTGTAGCATTTAAGATATTAATAAATATTAGAAATACTACAAGTTGTTTCATTTTATTTCTCTTTTTATTTCTGAACTTAGAGTTGTTGTAATCTCATAAGTAATTGTATCTTGAATTTTTGCTAATTCTTGAACATTATCAAAAATGCAAACCTCTTTTTCATCTGTATCTAAAGAGAGGTTATCCATAGATACTCTTCCTAGTATTTTATGACCCTCAGGTGTTGTATAAGATTGTTTTTCATTTATTCTTAAAAAACCATCTCCATAACCAATATCATAAGTTGAAACAATCATATCTTGAGAAGCTGTAAAAGTTGCTCCATATCCAAGAGATTGTCCTTGTTTTAATTGCCTTGTTGACATCTTCTTTGCCCACATAGAAAGTACTGGTTTTAACTCTGGATTATTATATGTTTTATCTGTTTCTAAATACCCGTATGTGGCTATCCCAACTCTTGCAAAATCCTCATCGAAATTACTATGCCTAAATAGGGCAGATGAGTTACAAGAATGGAAGCTAGGAATATCAAGTGAAAGTTTTTCACATATGTTCACAACTCTTCTTTTAACTTCCTTAAAATTCTCATTTTGCCAAAAGAAATCTGTAGATAAAGTATCTGCATTTCTATGGTGTGTGAAAACTCCAGTTATTTTGATGTTTTTCTCTAAAAGCCCAGTATAAGCCTCTTCTAGTTCATCTAAGCAAATCCCATTTCTATGCATACCTGTATCAACTTTGATATGAACATTACTGTTATTCGGCAAATCACTAATATTTTCTAGGGAATTTAAAGCTATGTGAAAAGAGTGTGAATAAGTAGGAAAATTACTTTCAGCTAAGATTAATATTTCACTAAATAATTCTTTTATATGTAGAGCTTCTTTTAGTGTTCTAACTACTGCTTTTTCAATACCATATTCAGCACATAATGTGGCTATCTCAACTAGCCCATGACCATAGGCATTATCCTTTAGTACAACGGCTACCTTTTCTTTTGAACCTGTGTGTTTTGAGATGATATCTAGGTTATGAAATAAGTTGTTTTTATTTAATAAAATTTTTGCCAAAATTAATCCTCATTTTCTTTAAAATAACTAGTTATTAACTCTGCATCTTTTTGGTTTAGAACTTCTTTTAGTTCTTCTTTTGATGCTGTTTTAATTTTTTCAAACTCTCCAAAATATAAAAGAAGTTTTTTTACTTTTGCTTCTCCAATACCTTTGATTTGAAGTAGAGATATTTGTTTATCTTCTGCTCGTTTTTGTTTTTTATGGAAGTTGATTACAAATCTATGAGCTTCATCTCTTTGTCTTTGTACAAACTGTAATCTTTGATCAGATGTTTTAAGTTTCAAAGCTCTAATACTTCCATCTTTATTTTTATAATGAACAATATCTTTTGCAGCACCTTTTGCTCTATGAGCTTTGGCATCTACTTTTTCTTTTGCTATTGCTATTATATCTAGATTTACTCCAACAGATTGAACAATATCATATGCTAGTTTTAGTAAAGTCTCTCCCCCGTCAATTACCCAAAGGTCTGGAGCAGGGTTCTTTTCAAAAGAGTCAACTCTTCTCATTAACATTTCTCTCATTTGAGAGTATTCATCTTTTGATTCAAGATTATAATGTCTAAAGTCTTTTCTATCAAAGGCATTTAATTCTTCATTCCATACAACCATAGCTCCAACAGTTGCTTGTCCCATCATATGTGAGTTATCATAAGACTCAACCCTATAAGGAAGTGTATTTAATCCAAATAGGTTTTGAAGTTCTTCATATATAGTTGTTTGATTTTTAGAAGATTCAATTCTAAGTAATTCATCACAGTTATTAAGTGCAATATCCACAAGAGTCTTTTTCTTATCTCTTTTTGGATTTATAATTTTGATATTTCTATCAAATCTCTCTTTTATAAATACTTCTAAATCTTCTTTTTCTTCTACTTCATTAGCTACTAATATCTCTTTTGGAAGTAGGGGGATTTCATTATCATAGTAGTTTATAATAGCTCTTTGATATGCTTCATTTAAATCTATTGTAGGTTCATTATCAATAATTGTATCTATTTTAATAAAGTCATGTGAAGAAGAAGCTAGTTTTCCATCTCTAATGAACATTCTTACAATTACAGCTTTTTTTCTACCTGCTTTAATTGCAAAAAGGTCCAAGTCTTCATTTGTTGCTAAATCCATACCTGATTTGATTTGAGATTTTTCAATAGTTTTTATTCTATCTCTTAATTTCATTGCTTCTTCAAATCTAAAGTCTTCTGCATACTCTTCCATTTTTTCTTGTAGTTTTGCTATTAGTTTTGTTTTATTATAAATAAAATCTAATGCAGTATCTACAAGTTTTGAGTAATCTTCTGTAGTAATTTTACCTTCACAAGGAGCATGACATTTTTTGATTTGGTGGAAAAGACAAGCCTCTTTTCCTTTGATACATGATTTTTTTTGAACTAGAGGAACTATTTCATAAATAGAATCCAACATATCTTTTGCACCTGTTGAGTATGGTCCAAAGTATTTGATACTTTTTCTTTTATGTACTTTTCTAGTGATTTCAAGTCTTGGGAATAGTTCTGCATAATCTACCATGATGTATGGATATGTTTTATCATCTCGTAGTAAAATATTGTATTTTGGTTTTAGTTGTTTGATAAGAGAATTTTCCAAAATCAAAGCATCATGTTCATTAGGAACAACAATCCATTCAAGTGATACAGCTTCGCTAATCATCTTGTAGATTCTAGGACCTAGTTTATCTGCTGGTAATAGTTTTGGAGTAAATTTAAAGTATGATTTTACTCTATTTTTAAGAACTTTTGCTTTTCCAATATAAAGTAAATGACCATCTTTGTCAAAGTACTGATAGACTCCCGCTTCATTTGGGAGTTGTTTTAATTTCTCTTCTAAATTCATAGGCGAATTGTATCAAAAGTATGCTTTTAGTTTAGGGCTAAAAGCTTAGTGATAATTTATATAATAAGGCTGAACCATAATCTTTTGACTACCTACATTTTGTAATCCTAATATCTCTTTAGGAGTCATAATAGGTTTTGTATCTGAGTTATAAAAAATCTTGAATCCTCCAATAGCTTTATGAGTTTGCTCACTTGCATATAAACCATTGTATATTTTGATTTTTACACCTGCATTTCCATGTCCATCGATATTATAAATAAGATTTAGATTATCAAAGTTTTTAACTTCTTCTTTTTTTCTTAACATTCTTTTATGGAACATATGTACGATTAGATTTCTTTTTTCTTCTACATTGTTCTCTATTAGATAATTACTAATAGATTCTTGTGCTTTATTTAAATCATCTGCAAAAATATGACCTACATATTTACCCGGTGGGTATCTTCTATGTGTTGGGATTTTGAATTCAGGATCAATAGCTAAATGAACATTATCATATTTAAGATATTTTAGTATTGGTTGTACTGCTTCAAAAGCTGTTTTAGTTCCTAGTTGTACATCAAGTATCACAGCAAAACCTTCTTTGTTTGCTCTTTTGATGTATTTCATTACAGTTTTTTCGCTCATACCTAGTAAGTAGTCGTTTCTTCTTCCCGGATCTCTTGTTGCTAGGGAATGAATAATATGAAAGGCAAGTTTTACATCTACATTGTTATCTAACTCATTTTTGAAATATAATTCTTTTTCTTTCATCTTGATAATTAGCTCATCAATATTATTTTCTCCTAGAATTCCAAGGGATGGAGTATTCGGTCTTCCATAATAACCAACTAAAACTTCTTTCTTTTTAATTGTTGTACTAGGCTCGATATTAGCGCTAGAATTTTGTAAAAATACTATAAAAATCATGCTTATTAGGATTGAAAATTTATTCATTGTTGACTTCTTTCAAAAATTATTTTATTTCTTGGGAAAGTATAATGTAAAATATTGAAAGGAAATTTAAATATTGTGAAATAAGTATAATAACAGTAAAAATAAATTAGTATTATGAAAAACAAAAGAGAGTATATGCCTGGACGATTAGCGATATATGATGATACATCATTTAAAGAGGATGCAAGAGAGCTTATAAAAAATGATATGGTTATAAATCTCCATGCACGATATAATATCCCACCAACTATTCCAATACCAGCATTATTAAATAATGGTAACTATTTATATACTCATTTTGGTTATCTTCCTTCTTGGGCTAGTAGTAAAAACTCTATGAATATAAATGCACGAAGTGAAAGTATTTATGAAAAGAAAACATTTAGAGATTCTTTCAAATATAGAAGATGTATTATTCCTATAAATGGTTTTTATGAGTGGAGAGTAGAAGAGAAAGAAAAAACTCCTTTTTTAGTAAGTGATATGAATAAAGATTATATGGCACTAGCAGGTATTTGGGATGAATATTTTGATAGTGAACTTAATATGAGTATTGTTACAGTTGCTTTGATTACTTGTGATGCAAATGAAAAGCTAGGAGAAATACATCATCGAATGCCAGTTGTATTAGATAAAAAAGATTTTAATACTTGGCTACATTGTGATGATATAAAAAAAGTAAATGAGCTATTTGCTATATATCCAAATGAA
>AYRE01000119.1_pt1 | contig 9510 bp, 5 predicted proteins | sample 183791 | NCBI WGS metagenome assembly AYRE01 (sample SAMN02391470, study PRJNA226580) | bioreactor metagenome | isolation source: day 6 sample from continuous culture bioreactor with low C:N ratio... | place: Germany: Bremen | reverse complement strand
TGGTTTAGAACTTTCACAAACTATGCTTAATTACTCTGGAATTGGGCATGATTACCTTGGTATTTTAAAAAATGTAATTGAGAAAAATAAACTTCTTGAATTTGATAAAAAGTTTTACAATAAATTAAACACAAAATAAAGGATACAAAAAATGAAATTTCCAGCACCTCTAAAATCTGATTCTATCAAGATTATGCTATTAGGAAGCGGCGAATTAGGGAAAGAAGTTGTTATTGAAGCACAAAGATTAGGAATTGAAACTATTGCTGTTGATTCTTATAATAATGCTCCTGCAATGTTAGTTGCAAATAAATCTTATGTCATCAATATGAAAAATAAAGATGAAGTTTTAGATGTAATTAGAAGAGAAAAACCTACATATATTTTACCTGAAGTTGAAGCTTTAAGTATTGAAGCATTATTTGAAGCACAACATGAAGGTTTTCATGTAATCCCTAATGCTGATGCTGTTAATAAAACTATGAACAGAAAAAATATTAGAGAATTTGCAGCAGTTCAATTAGGTATTCCAACAAGTGGATATGAATTTGTAACTACTTTAGATGGTCTTGAAAAAGCAGCCCAAAATATTGGTTTCCCTTGTGTAATCAAACCTGTAATGAGCTCATCTGGTCATGGTCAAAGTATTGCTAGATCACCAGAAGATATTCCAGCATCATGGGAATTAGCAAAAGAAGCTAGAGGTGATGCTAGTGAATTAATCGTAGAAGAGTTTATTACTTTTGATTACGAAATTACTTTATTAACTGTTAGAAATGAAAAAGAGACTGTATTTTGTGAACCAATAGGTCATATCCAACAAGATGGAGATTATATCTTCTCTTGGCAACCAATGAATATGAGTGAGATTGCAAAAGCTAAATCAGAAGAGATTGCTAAAAAAATCACTGATGGTTTAGGTGGAAGAGGATTATTTGGTGTTGAATTATTCGTTAAGGGTGATGATGTTTATTTCTCAGAAGTAAGTCCAAGACCACATGATACTGGAATGGTTACTATGATTACTCAATCTCAGAGTGAATTTGCATTACATGTAAGAGCTGTTCTTGGGTTACCTTTAGAGTATATTGATTATGGTGCAGGTGCTAGTGCTGCATACAAAGCAAAAGGTGATACATTTAATCCAAGTATTGATATTTTTGATTCTTCATTTACTAAAGATTCAATTATTAGAGTATTTGGTAAACCTCAATCACATGAAGGAAGAAGAATGGCTGTTGCATTAACTTATGACAAAGATTCATCTGATAAAGCTTTACAAAAAGCAAAAGAAATTATTGGAAACTTCCACGATAACTAAAAGCTTTGCTTTTAGTTGTCACTTAAAGATACTAGTTTCTTATTATTTAATTATAAACTTGTAATACTTTTATGATTAAGTACAGTTTAGTTAGAGTAAACTTAATATAGAAACTATACGAGAAAAGAAATGAACTCCCAGACATTAAAAAAATTAACAATACTGCATATTGATCAAGATGAAAAAAACAAATATGTAAGTTTATTAGAAAAACACGCTAAACATGTATACAAAGCTACTTACACAAATGACATACTAAATATATACAATCAACATAAGCCTGATATAATTGTACTAGATATTCAATATACTACTTTTAATATAATCAAAAAAATAAAAGATGAAAATCCTTATCAGCTTATTGTAATTAATACAGATAGTCATGATAAAACTTTAATGTTAGAAGCTTTTGAAAATGATGTAGATGGTTACCATCTTAAAAGTGAAGATGAACATAACCTACTATCAAAACTTCAATACTTAGCAAAAAAACAGACTCTAAGAAATAATAATTTACAAAAAAGAGAAACTTTAGAAAATATTTTAGACAATCAATCAGGATTGATATTTTTAACAAATTTTGAAAATATATCTTATGCTTCTAATTCATTTTTAGAGTTTTTTGATTTTTCAAATAAAGATGATATTTATTCTAGATATGAAAACATTCTAGATATTTTCATGCCTCATAAAGATTATTTACATGGAAGAACAAAAGAAGAATTTATTGAACAATTTAATAAAGCTCGAGCAGTAGATAAAGTAGTTTTATTATTAGGAAAAGATTTTAACCCTAAAGCTTTTCATATTAATCTAGATGAAGTACAACATGAAAATGAATTATTTTATATTATTAGCTTATCAAATATTTCACTAATGCAAGAAAAATCCCATGAGGTATCACATAAAGCCTATGTGGATAATCTAACAGGAATAAGTAATAGAAATAAATTTGAAGAAGTTTTTGATTATGAATATAAAGCATTTAATAGATATCAAACACCATTTTGTCTAGCAGTACTTGATATTGACCACTTCAAAAAATTCAATGATACTTATGGGCACCTAATTGGAGATGAAGTTCTAAGTCTTATGGCAAATCAAGTAAATGACAACACAAGAATGACAGATACTTTTGCTAGATGGGGTGGAGAAGAATTTATTCTACTTATGTCGAATACTAAAATAGAAGAAGCTGAAGTAATTTGTGAAAAACTAAGAGTAATTGTCGAAAATATTTGTCATGTTGTTGCAGGAAAAATCACTTGTAGTTTTGGAGTGACTCAAATAAAAGATAATGACTCACTAAAAAGTGTAATGAACAGATCTGATGAAGCACTTTATGAAGCAAAAGCGGCAGGAAGAAATAAAGTTATAGTTAAGAACTAAGACAAATTAGATTATTTAATCGAGAATTTAATTATTAACTATTAATTCTTGATATATAGCAAGAAATAACATCACCTATTATGTTAAATTTATGCCTCTATTTCCTAACAAGGCATTAAATGAATAATTTAAAAATTAAACATAAACTTCAACTGCTGTTGCTCTTACCTATTCTTGGCATTATTATACTTTCTGTTAAAATAAGTTTAGATCGTTATCATGAATACAAACAATATAATATGTTAAACCACTCTGTAATTTTATCCAATAAAATAACAACCCTAGTTCATGAATTACAAAAAGAAAGAGGTATGACAGCAGGATTTCTTGGTAGTAAAGGTGAAAAGTTTAAAGTAGAACTTCCTAAACAAAGACTTTTAAGTAATAAGAAAAAAGAACAACTACATTCATTTATGAATGAAATGAATATTAAGGACTATGATAAAAAATATCAAGACCTAATAAAAAGTGCATTTGATAAACTATCAAAACTTCAAAATATTAGAAATAATATTTCTTCAATGAGTATTACAGGAAAAAAAGCTATATCTTATTATACAAATATGAATAGTGATTTTTTAGAAATTGTAAGAAAATCATCATCTTTTTCTACAAATACACATATGGCTCAACAATTAAATTCATATACAAATTTTTTATTAGCAAAAGAGAGAGCAGGAATTGAAAGAGCAATTGGAGCTGTAACATTTTCTTCAAATAAATTCTTAGAAGGAATGAGACTGAAGTTTAATAAACTTGTTGCAGAACAAGATGCTTTTTTATATTCATTTGAAAAACTTACAAATGAAGACACTTTGTCCTTTTATAAAAAAACGGTACAAGGCAATGCTATAAATGAAGTAAATAGAATGAGAAAGATTGCATTAAACACTACTAGTATTGGTGGTTTTGGTGTTGATTCATCTTTTTGGTTTGAACAGATCACTTCAAAAATAAATAAACTTAAAGAAGTAGAGAATTTTATCAGCTCAAATATTCAAGTTGATGATATAAAATTAAAGAATACTATTACACTAGCACAAAGCTACTCAGATTTATTACATGAAACTCAAAAAGAAAGAGGTGCTACTGCTGGATTTTTGGGTAGTAAAGGGGTTAAGTTCAAATCAAAAATTCATGAACAAAGAGAACTTACAAATGAAAAGTATTCAAACTTTAAAAGAGTTATAAACAGTATTAATATAAATGAATATCCAGAGTTTATTCAAGAAAATGTAAAAAAATCAATGAAAAATATAGAAGCAGTATTTTCATCAAGAAAAGAAATTGATAATTTAAATATCACTGCAAAAGAGGCTATTAAATCTTTTACTAATATGAATTCACAATTCTTAGATACTATTTCATTAATATCAAAACTTCCAAAAGACTCAAATATCACATCAAGTTTGATTTCATTTTATAACTTCTTAATGAGTAAAGAAAGAGCTGGAATAGAAAGAGCTGTTATGGCAAATATTTTTGCCTCTGACAAGTTCTCTGATAACTCAAGAAGTAAGTTTACTTCACTAGTAACAGAACAAAATACTTTTATTAAATCATTTTTAGCATCAGCAAACAAAGAGACAAAAGAGTTTTATAAAAAAACTATGCAAGGTTTAGATATTGAAAATGTAAATAAAATGAGAGCAATTGCCTTAAATGCAAAAACAATAGGTGGATTTGGTGTTGACTCAACATACTGGTTCAACACAATCACTCAAAAAATAAATTTACTTAAAAAAGTTGATGATAAATTAGCTCAAGATTTAATTATTAAGTCACATGAATTATCTCAAAATGCTAGAAATGAAATGATAATTTATATTTTATTATCACTACTTATTTTAGTTATCTCTTCACTTTTGGGTATCTCTATTTCTAAGAATATTTCTGAAAGTGTAAAAAAACTAGCTCACGGGATTGATAACTTCTTTAGATTTTTAAATAAAGAGATAAAAGATACTAACTTAATAGATTTAGAACAAAAAGATGAAATAGGAACTATGGCAAAAAATGTTAACAATAATATTGCTAAAACCAAAGAGATTATTATTGATGATATTAAATTCATGGAAGAAGTTAAGCATATCGTTGAGCAGATTAAACAAGGATATTTATATCAAAGACTTGAATATAACCTAAGAAATGAAAATCTTGAAGAGCTAAAATCAGAGATTAATGCAATGCTAGAAGTAATGAATAGAACTATTGGTGGAAGTGTAAATAAAATTACTGATGTTTTAAATTCATATGCAAATCTAGACTTTACAAATAATATCAAAAATGCACAAGGTCAAGTAGAGAGTCATATATTAAATGTTGGGTGTATGATTACAAATATGTTAATAGAAAATAAAAAGAATGGTTTAACAATTGATGAGTCAGCTCAAGTACTTTTAGAAAATGTAGATATATTAAATATCTCTTCAAATGAAGCAGCAGCCTCATTAGAAGAGACCGCAGCGGCTCTAGAGGAGATGACAGAGAGTATTAGTAACAATACACAAAACGTTGTAAAAATGTCTTCACATGCAAAAAAAGTAACAAAATCAGTAAATGAAGGTCAAACATTAGCAAATGAAACTACAACTGCCATGGATGAAATAAATGAGCAAGTAAGCGCTATTAGTGAAGCTATCTCTGTTATTGATCAAATTGCATTCCAAACAAATATTCTTTCACTTAATGCGGCAGTAGAAGCAGCCACAGCAGGTGAAGCTGGAAAAGGTTTTGCTGTTGTAGCAGGAGAAGTTAGAAACCTAGCTAATAGATCAGCTGAAGCTGCAAATGAGATTAAAGCATTAGTTGAAAATGCCTCAATGAAAGCAAATGATGGTAAAAAAATCGCTAGCAAAATGACTGCGGGATATACAAGTCTAAACGAAAGTATTATCCAAACTATTAATCTCATTGATAATGTAACTCAAACATCACAAGAGCAACTATCAGGGATAGAACAGATTAATGATGCTGTTTCATTATTAGATCAACAAACACAAAAGAATGCTTCAGTAGCAAGACAAACAAAAGATATTGCAATTAGCACTAAAGATATTGCAAAAGAAATTGTTAAAAATGTTGATGAAAAAGAGTTTATTGGGAAATAAATTTTTGATATAAAGGAATAAAAGGAAGGAATAGAGTATTTTTGTTTTGGGAGCAAGGTTTAATAAGACTATCTTTATATAGATAATATTATTTTAAAACTTGCACCAATATGCTTTGTACCATTATATTCATAAGCTTCATTTTCAGCAAAAATATGTCCTTTCATATGATTCCTTATTATTTCAGCACTCATATATAAGCCAATTCCTGTTCCTTGAGATTTATGTTTGGTAGTAAAATAAGGATCAAAGATTTTCTCTATTAAATCTATAGGAATTCCCCCTCCATTATCTTTTATAATTATATTTATTTGATCATTATAAACTTCACATGAAATAAATATATATTTTTCAGAAGACGAACTATTCTCTAACGAGTCTTTTGCATTACTAATAATATTAAGTAATACCTGTACAAATTCATTTTTTATACCCCATATTTCAAAATCATCATAATCTTTGATTATTTTGATATCTCTATTATCTAATTTTGAACTTACTAATTTTAATGTGTAGTCAATTGAATCTTTAACACTAAAAGATTCATAATTTTGTTCACTATTTAAGTATCGTCTAAAATCATCAATAGTATTAGATAAATATTGTGAGGATTCATTAATTTTATTAAGACTAGTAATTTCATCTTCATCACTTAAAATACCTAATTCTTTTTGCATTTTTATTCCAGTTGCAGCAGTAGAAATTACAGATAAAGGTTGTCTCCATTGATGAGCTATGTTCTCTAACATCTCACCCATTGAAGCCATTTTTGATTGTTGATGTATTAGTTTTTCTTTCTCTTTTAATAATTCATCTTTTCTTTTTTGTTCTGATATATCACTAAATATTCCAATAAAATGTAATACTTCAGAGTTATCATCATATATTGCATTTATTGTTAGCCATTCAGTAAAATACTCTTTATTTTTTTTAAGACTTGTAATTTCACCTTCCCAATATCCATTTTTATCTATTGAATCCCACATATTTTCATAAAAACTTAATTCATGTAAACCAGATCTTAAAATATTAATATTCTTATTTGATATATCTTTTTTTGAAAAACCCGTAATTCTTTCAAATGCATTATTTACTTCAATGATATTACATTTCTTATCTGTAATTATAATCCCATCACGTGTATTATTAAATACCGTATAAGATTGAATTAGCTTCTCTTCTTTCTCTTTTCTCTCTGTAATATCTAAACCAATAACAATATAGTTATAATCATCTTCAGTTTTGATTGTTGAGAGATTAAATTCAATAACAGAATCTTTCTCTAAAAAACTCTTTGCTTTTATTTCACTAACAATTTTTTTTGAAGAAGAGCTGTTTAAAAACTTTTCTTTTAAAAATTTACTTTCTTTACTATACCAACACTCTAAATCCCAAAGTTTTAATCCTTTTATCTCTTCTATCTCTTTATTTAAGAATTTTAGTGCAAGATTATTTATATCTATAATTGAACCAGAAGAATCCATAATAACAGACATGAAATGTGAATCTTGAAAAAGTAATCTAAATTTTTCTTGATCTGAAACTTGAAGTTTTGTTAACCTTATTTCTTCTAAATTCTTTTTATTAAATAGATAAAAGAAATATAAAGCCAATAATATACTTAATACAATAACTCCTGTAGTTAGGATGAAGAAATTATATTGTTTTTCATCCCACGATAATAGATTCTCTTTATAGTCAAGTTTTACACTTAAATTAAGAGGGTAATTATCAGTTAAAATATATGTAACTATATATTTATTATTCCCTATATTCTCTACACCTGTTATCTCATTCTTCTCAATTGTTCTACTTAAAAGTTCTGTTTCTACAATATTTTTACCCACTAAATTATTTCCATCTGTGGATAAAAGTAAAATTCCATCTAATCGTACTAACTCAAAAGTTACTTTTTTTGAATCAATATTAGACAAAAATCTATTCATCAAATAATCAGTATTAATATTAATTACAATATTTAATTCTCCATCAGCTGTATTTACAGTTTTAGAGATTGGGATAAAATAAGAGTCATTAGATTTAAGTTCTTTTTTTAGTTTATAAGTATCTACAGCAGAAGAAAAATCTCTACCTAGCCAAGGAGTAGAGATTTTTAATATATCTTTATTAAATAAAGATTCTGGAAATAAGTTTAGTTCTTTTAATACTATTCCTATATTTTCATTATTTGAACTATAAATAATCTTATTTTTTATAAGTATATTCATAGACCTAATTTGAGGATAATACCTTTGAATATCTTTTAGTTTTTCATTTACATTTGTATCATGCATATCTAAGTTTTTAACTATATTATCTATAGTCTGCTCTATATGCACAAAATCTTGGTTTACCTCTTTTGACATTGTTCTTGCATTTAACTTTGATATAGTCAAATAGTTATTTATCGTCTCATCTTTTAGTACACTAAATGCAATAAATATACTGGATATAATAAATATAGAAGCAATAACCCCACCAATTAATAGCTTATAATTATTATTCATATTTTTTGACTTTATTTGTACTTAGCTATTGCTTCTAAGTTATTCTTTTTTGCAAGTTTTAATAATCTACCATCTGATTTTATATCAGAAATAAATTTTTCTACTCTATCATAAAATTTGTCATCGCCATATGCCATTGTCCAAGCATAAGGAGTAAGATGATAAGTTTTATTTGGAATAATTAATTTTGCCCAATCAGTTTTATCAATCATCTTTTTTCCATAAGGATAATCTGTCATAAAAACATCAGCTCGCCCAGATTGAACTTCTTCTTCTCTTTGCTTAAAACCTTTTATTACTACGAGTTTTGCATTTTTTAACTTCTTTTTCATAATAGGTTCATGATAAGTGCCTTTTGCAACAGCAACTATAATACCTCTTTTATCTATATCATCCCATGAATTAATTTTTTTATTAGTTTTAGTAACAATTGCATATATATCACTTTCTAAATGAGGTGTAGTAAATCTCATTTTAGCTCTTCTGCTTTCAGTATTTCCAATTGCAAACATTGCGATATCACATTTATTTGTATTTACATCATTAATTAAAGTAGGGAATGAACTCTGTACAAACTTTAGTTTTACACCTAAATCTTTTGCTAATTCAGCAGACAAATCACTGTCAATTCCTACAATCTTTTGAATTCTTGGATCAATGTATGATATTCCATAATACTGAGGCCATGTACAAACTTTTAGTTCATTTTTTTCTTTAATTGAATCTAATCTACTACTTTGAGCATTTGCTATTGTGCACAATGTTACAAGTATAATTATATTTATTAATTTTTTATTCATAAAACTTCCTTTTTATAAGTAATAATAAAAAAATTGCTTACATGTTTTAATTATTATTGCTCTTTATTATATCTATGATATCTGAGGTAATAAAGGTATTTCATTAACATAATAATGAAAATATTTTACTTGTTCATTGATTGCAATCATTATACTTTGTATTAACAATAATATTCTAGTATAAAATTATTAATATTACTTAATTATTTTTAATTATATATATTTTAGATTAAAATTAGCATATTTTGAAGAGCATAGTTCTTCGTATGTAGATAAAAAAAGCCAGACACAAAAACTCTAAAAGTTTTTATATCTGGCTTTATGGTACGCCTGGAGGGATTCGAACCCCCAACCGCCGGGGCCGAAACCCAGTGCTCTATCCA
>AYRE01000118.1_pt1 | contig 9715 bp, 6 predicted proteins | sample 183791 | NCBI WGS metagenome assembly AYRE01 (sample SAMN02391470, study PRJNA226580) | bioreactor metagenome | isolation source: day 6 sample from continuous culture bioreactor with low C:N ratio... | place: Germany: Bremen | reverse complement strand
TTACTTCGCTCGTGGTACCGTCACTGGCTGTAACGGTATAAACCTCAGTCACGAATTCATCGTCGTCTAGGTACTGCACGTCATCGTTATTGACTACGTAAGTCCAAGCGCCGTCAGGTTCGATGCTCAATACGCCAAGTTGTGAGTCGTTTGTTGAACCTACGAGGTTAAACTCACCATCAGCTGAAAAGGTAGGAGTGTCGCTATCTACGTCTGTAATCACGATCTGACCAGACGTCACTAATTGGTTGGTGATGTCATCGACATCAATGTCCTCAGTCACACTGCCTGAATCATCAGTGGCTACAGCCGCATCATCAGTACCAATAATAGTGACTGTAATGACTTGCTCACCTCCATCAGAAGTTTGTACTGTGGTTGTATCTTGAATTTGCTCGCCGTCAGCAAGTTCATCATAAGGACTGTTGGCTACGAAGGTCCAAGTACCATCCTCATTGACGACAAAGGTACCGAGGTCATTGTCTCCAGCGACCTCTTTACCAATAAAGGTAACGTCCGGGTCGTCGCTGGTTAAAGCGCCACCGGTTTCAATTGGTTCATCCTGCTCAAACTCAATAACGTTAGTTTCACCTGAAATAAGCGCAAAAGCGATGATATCAAAAAGAGCAATACTTTGAGTTTCTGACAATCCTTGAGACTCAAACCCGTCAGTTTCAAAATTCGTGGCAGCTTGAGTTTCAGCCCCAGTACGTTCAATCCTACCGCTGTTGGTCAAACTCGAGCCTTCCTCACCAGCTGCAGTGTCAAACTCATCTCCTAGTTCCGTTGGATCAAATCCTTCTTCAATAGCACGCTGAACTTGAGCGATCGCATCATCAGTATCTAGTGCATTTTGTTGGCCCTGATTATCTACAAAACGTGCAGAAACACTTGGCACATTTTCTTCACTAGTATCAAAACTGATAATTACGTCGCTAGCCGCTGGTTGTTCGCCCGGAGACAAACGTCTAACTTGGCCTTGAGCGTCGAGCACAACACTCCCGCTAGCAAGACCTAGTATATTTAGGTTGATGTTTCCCATATCCATATTCCCACTTCTGCCCAGAACATGCCAAACGCGGATTCAATCCCACTCTGCGCTGTGGCTATTTCCTACACTAAATTTAGTAGTGCCACTATTGATAATCAACTCACTAGAAGGGTGTAAATCTGGCCATTTTCAAATTAGTCAATAGCAATAGCGACTTACATTCAAAAAAAATCCAACAAACTTCGCATTTTTTTGCAAATGTCCTAAGCTTCGTTTAATACCCTTCTCTCAATCTAACGGGAAACCTAGGTTGGGAAACGGATGAGACATTGAAAGTAGAAGGAGAGCTACTTTGAAATTGTTTAAATTATCCATCATGTGTTGCTTAGTTGCTGCAGCACCACTCGCCGCGCAAACTCTGGAACAGTCTGTGGCTATTACCTTGGCAACGAATCCAGAGATAAAAAGCATCTTCAACGAATATGCGAGCGTGAAAAAACGTAATGATGCCTCAGGAGGAGCGTACAAGCCCAGTATCGACCTTGATGCTGGTATTGGTTACGAAGGCATAAATCCTGCACCAAATAACGGCCCCGATACCGATCTAACAAGAAAGGAAGCGACGATTTCCCTCACGCAATTGCTGTGGGATGGTTCAGCGACTCTTTACGACATTGATCGTACCGCCGCAGAAGCCGAGTCGGTTCGTTTACAATTGATTGCAGATGCCGAAGACAAAGCGCTGGAGGTGACACAAATCTATCTAGACGCGGTGAAAGCCACTGAGGTGTTGGCACTGTCAGAAAGTAACCTTTCAATACACAAAAAAATCTATAAAGATATTAAGAAACGAGCTAATTCTGGCATAGGTTCAACAGCGGATGTATCGCAAGTAGAAGCTAGGATTGCAAAAGCTCATGGTAACTTATTGGCTGCACAGAATAATTTGATCGATACACATACCCAATTTAGACGTGTGGTGGGTCAAGAACCTCTAGGTTTAATTTACCCAAGAGCTGATATTTCTAGAATTCCTTTGTCGTTAACAGACGCCATTGTTGATGCCTTAGACAAACACCCCGTGATCAAAATCGCGGCAGCTGATGTTGACGCTGCGCACTTCCAATACAAACAATCGAAAGGCGTGAACTACCCTACCTTCTCCATTGAGGCATCACAGTCATGGCGTGACGATGCAGGTGGCGATGAAGGCTCAAGTCAAGAAACGCTCGCGATGCTGCGAATGCGATATAACTTGTACAACGGCGGAACAGACAGTGCTAACTCTGAAGCGGCTGCTTACCAATTGAACAAAGCAAAAGATCTGAGAGATCGTGCTTATCGCCAAGTGGAAGAAGGCCTTCGCCTTTCATGGAGCGCCTTAGACCTCACGCTGCAACAAAAGAACTTCCTATCTGATCATGTTGATTCAGCTTCGGAAACCGTTATCGCATATGAAAAACAATACCGAATAGGCAAACGTACTCTTCTTGACTTGCTCAACACTGAGAACGAACTATTTGAAGCCCGTAAAGATTATCTAGATGCCCATTACTCTGAGCAGTACGCTAAATACCGAGTGATGAACGCAACAGGTTCTTTATTGAATGCTCTACTGGTTGATATTCCAGAAGAGTGGACAACGGCTATGGAGTATTAATGATGAAAGTAACGTACTTATTACTTCCCGTATTAACGATGACTTTATTTGCCTGTTCTAGCCAACAGGAAGAGGCTTACATCGAGACACCTGAAGCAGAACAGATTGCAGACCTGCAAGACGACGACAACGATGGTGTGGTAAACGCTCGTGATACCTGCCCAGGAACGCCTGAAGCGTCACAAGTCGACAATGACGGCTGTGGTGAAACGATTCGAGCAGAAGAAGTCAGACAGTTAAAAATACTCTTTGCTCATGACTCATTTGAAGTGAACCCAATATTTTCTGATCAAATCAGCACGATGGCTGAATTCCTTGAGACTTACAAAAGTGCGTCGATTGAAATACAAGGTTACGCGAGTAAAGTGGGTTCCAACGAATACAACTTAGATTTATCAAAAAGACGAGCAAACAATGTTCAAGACGAGTTACTGTCGAATGGTATAGAGCCAGAGCGAGTGAGAATTGTCGGTTATGGTGAAGAACGCCTGGAAAACGATGGTGATGATGCTACTTCGCATGCACTAAACCGTAAGGTAACGGCAACCGTGGTTGGGTTAAGTGAACAAATCGTTGAAGAGTGGACCATTTTTACCACGCTAGAAAAGTAACGTGACATTGTCACTTAAATGTAAGGCGGGTTATCTTACAAAGACAGCTTAACAGTAAGATCAAGAAAGCCGTGATAGGGTTGCCCATCACGGCTTTTTTGTTCTTTGTTGTCACATGAGTCGAGGGATGACTCTGTGACTCTTCTTGCTACTCAAGAGTTGGCTTGTTACTCAGTGAGTAGGCTCACTATCAAGCGAACCTACTACCGAATATAGTTTTACTTACCAACTATGCTTTTACTTACCAATTATAGCTTTACTTCTTGTTGCTTAGTCTTCGGTAGAGAAATACTTAGCAGGAAGTAACCTAAGATAGCTGCAGTCGTTGAGCCCATCAGGATACCTAATCGAGCAAGCGTATCAAAATCTGCGTTCGTTGGACCAAATGCTAGTGATGAAATAAAGATAGACATCGTAAAGCCAATACCACACAACACAGATACCGCGAAGATGTTCATGAAATTCACACCTTCAGGAAGTTTAGCTACACCCGTTTTCACAGCGCCCCAGCTGAATAGGAAGATACCCAGTGGCTTACCAACCAATAGACCCATAGCGATACCAAGCGGTAACATGCCTGTAAGGTTTGCAATTGAGATGCCTTCCAGTGAGATACCTGCGTTTGCAAATGCGAAGATTGGCAAAATTGCAAAAGCGACGTATGGGTGCAGAGCATGCTCTAGGTGTTTCAGTGGAGAACGCTCCCCTTTATTACCTTTCAGTGGGATAGCAAAACCAATAACTACACCAGCCAATGTTGCATGAACACCAGACTTCAATACTGCGAACCACAGAATTGCACCGACAATGAGGTAAATACTCAGCTTAGTCACATGCTTGTTGTTTAGCATGAACAGCACACCCGTTGCGATGAAGCCAACCGTTAGTGCAAGCGTCGATAGATCGCCTGAGTAGAACAGTGCAATGATAACAACAACACCTAAGTCATCGATAATTGCTAATGCTAGTAAGAATACCTTCAAGCTGACCGGTACTCGGTTACCAAGAAGAGCCATGATACCCAATGCGAATGCGATATCTGTTGCTGCTGGAATAGCCCAGCCCTGAAGCGCTTCAGGGTTACTTGAATTGAATAGCACGTAAATAAGTGCAGGAGCTAGCATACCACCCACAGCTGCAATAGCTGGGAAGATTGCTGTCTCTTTAGACTTTAATGCGCCTTCTAAAAGTTCGCGCTTAACTTCTAAGCCGATTAGAAGGAAGAAGACAGCCATTAAGCCATCGTTAATCCAGTGAGACACAGACATACCAAGAACGTAACTATGCAATACGCCTTGGTACATTTCGTTCAGTGGTGAGTTTGCTACAAACATTGCGATCGCCGCAGCGATGACTAGTATGATGCCGCCAGCAGATTCCATTTTAAAGAAGTCACGGATGACGTCGGTCATGATTTCGCCCTTATATTTATTATTTAAATAAACGAATAACAAAGAATAACCATGAGTTTATATCCAAGCGTAATCGATAGATAATCACTTCTTCGGATGTTTAACTTCGGTTTTTCCTACAAATACTAAACAATACGTCGTATATTCCATAATGTTGTTATGCACCATAAAATAAGTATAGATGAGATCACAAAGGCTGTATGCACAATTAATCAGGGGCTCACAAAAATCATGAGCACAAAAAAGGCTATCAAATGATAGCCTTAGGTGTTTTTAGTAACCGGTTAATTGCATAAAGCCTGTCGCTTCATGGCTTCCGCTCGCCATAATTGGCCCTTCCCAATATGGTATGACAAATGGCAACCACATATCTCGGCGTTTGATGCGTGTCGTGAGGTTGATATTGTGCTGTGGCACGTTAATAATCCATTGGAGCGGCATTCTTCTACCATTCTGTAGCGTCGTATTCTGTAAAGGCTTGATAGAAATATCGGAGTCCGTTAACTGGTACACCTTGCCCGAACGAGTGGCCAATGTTCCAAAAACATAAGGCAGCTGTTGATTATGGCGGTAGCGGTTAATGCTCAGCGCTGTGCCATCATCGAGATTAAACACGAACCAATCCCAGCCTTGTTGGCCCACTCCGAGTAAGCCACTGCCCCACTCTTTATGTACCCAAGCTGTGCCTTCTACTTCCTTGGTAACGCCGTCCAGATTCAATACACCGCTTAGGGATAAAAATGGAGCGCTGAAGTTATAAGACGCGACAGGCAATAAATCGTGCTTTTTCTGGTAACCATTATCGCCGTTGAGCACATAGGGCCCTTTCGCAATGGTGTCGAGTTCAAGGCCAAACGTATCCGTTTTCACTTGAAGGCGACCAGGAAATGGTGTGTTGCCAAGGGCGCGCCAGTTCCAGTTATCAATCCAAATTCTAAACGGACGACTGGTCATTCCCGCTTGGCCAATACCACCACGCGCTAAGCGTTGCTCTTTCCAAACCTTAGAATCAGAAGAGATCACGACATTTGAAATATAGACCTGTGGGCTTTGCCACCCCGGCGTCTCGCGTTCGTCAGTCGCTATTCGGAAGAAGCTCCATTGAACGGAGTACTTTTTGCCATCATCCCCTTTTAGAGAAGCAAAGTAATGCCACCACTCGTGTTGAAATTCTGGGTGGAATTGGAAGTCTCGAGGTAACGAAACGCTGCGGTCAGGTAACACAGGCTCGAATACATTAAAGTGCTCGCTTACAAGCACTGAATTGACCTCGTTCACGCCTTTCTCGCCAACATCAGCAAAGTAAGAGTAGTACGCCCAGACACCTAAAATGGTGCCAAAGAAACCGATCAATAATAGAGAGGAGACAAATCGGTGTCTGAATTTCGTTGAGCCATTTCGTTGAAGCATATTAAAGCGCATCCCTCAGTGATTTCATCGGAGTGTTCCGAATCATTCTCATCACTGGCAAAGCACCAGCTAACATCAATGCTGCCATAGCCCACGCAAATGTCTGTAAATAGTCCCAGGGAATCACTTGCAACTCGAGTGACCACCCAAAAGACTGCTTGATCACGATATCGACGATCAAACTAGCCAACGCTAAGCCGAGCGGAATCGCAATTAAGGAGGAAATAAGCCCGAACACAAACAGTTGTAAGCTACCGGTCAGAATCAGTTCTTTCGCTGAGACACCTAAACAGCGCTGTAAAGATATATGCCTTTGTCGAGACACTTCACCCGCAACAGTTGCGAAGAAGATGCCGAAGACTGCAATGACCAATGTGATGTTGCCCAATGTATCTGCAATCGCGAACGTTCTATCGAACACACGCATTGCTTGACTGTGAATATTGTTGTTATCGAAAACACGCTCCGAGCCAAGCCTGAATACACTTTCTAAGCGGCTTCGAAGCCCTACTGAATTCACATCATCTTTGAGTATTACGCCAAGGCCCACATTGCCCCGCCCTGCAAATCCATACAGCCAGTTTCGATGCGACATCATGACTTGATGGTAAGGGTTACCGTAATCGTAATACACACCGACAACCTGCCAACCAGAGCCAAGATTGTCATAGAGATCAATGTAGTCACCTGGGCGAATACCCAACTTGAGAGACATCGATTCACTGATCAACACACCTTTAGAGTGATGTAAGTGATACCAGTAATTAGGAATACCTAACTTGATCGTCAGCGCTTCTAGCTCACCTTCAGAAGGCCCAGTACTGACCACTTGAATACTGCCAACTGGAGATGCAACATCTTTCTCCCAACGCCACCAAACAGAATCCACTTCAGGTTGTTCTGACAGCCAGTTACTCATACGAGCAGCACCATTGTTGGTTGGGTAGATGTAAAGATCTGCCGCCAAGCGCTGTGTTAACCATTTATCTGTGGTATCTCTAAAGCTACCGACCATGGTTTCTACACCAATATTCGCGGTTAGCGCCAACATAAACGCCATTGTCGCCACACCACGGTAACTCATGCTTGAAGCGGCATCTGCGAAGAACCAACGAGCACGAACCCAACGTAATGAATAAGACAGGCTGTTAAATAGCTTCCACATCAAGAACGGCGTAAACAGAGCCACACTAACAAGCATCAGCGCGATAATCGCAAAACCCGTTTCTTGAGTCTGAGGCGCTTGATACACAGCGACAGCTGCAACCAAGAAACCACAACCAATCAAAGCCTGCCAAGTGAATTCAGTACCAGCAAAGCGCATCAAAGATAAACGAGAGGTCAAACGGATCGGTTGTGAACGAAGCAGACGAACCAATGGCCAAGCACACGCTAGGAATGCACCAAGCAATGCCATTAATAAGCTGTAACCGCTCCATCGCCAATTCCAGTCGATAGTTAAACCAACGTTGGCGTCATATAAATCACCTAAACTTGAAGATACCGCTGGTAACAGTTGGTTTGCCAACATGACACCGAATACATTGCCGCAGATCCAGCTCAATACCACCAATAACAGTAACTCTAAACAAAGCGCTTTAGCCAGTTGCCAACCCGACACACCCGTCTGTCTTAAGATTCCAACTAACGGTTGGCGCTGAATAAACGACAGCGACATCGCTTGATAGAAAATGAATAAGCCAACCACAAACGACAGCATACCCATCGCTTTTAGATTTAAGTGGAACGCGCTGGTCAGCGACTCAAGCTCAGCTTTAGAACTGCGAGAGATCGTCAAACCATTAGGCAGCATGTTTTTAAGACGCTCAAACTTCTCAGGCGACATATCTGAACACGCAATCACAGACAGCCCAGCACTGCGTTTAAGCATTCTGAGCAAAGAGATATCTGCAATCAGCCTTGTACCATCAATCAGGTTTTTTTGATCAACAGCGATAGGACCAAGCTCAGAACCATCCATGAGAGGAATGTAATCACCGTTATTCCATTCCATGTGTTCTGCGAGATCATCACTCACAAGGATTGGGTATGGCGGCTTCATGAGGTTTAACGTAGTGAGATCTTTTAACGCAACACCCGGCTGAAGCTGAAGCATAGACACAGGGTCGATGCCAATAAGCATAAAGTTCGCGCCATTTTCATCAGTGATACGATGGTGGTCAAAAGGAGAACACTGTTGAAAGCCTTCACGGCGAAGCTGGATATAAAAACCTTGCGGGATTTTATTGGCGTTGTGTTTTGGTCGAATACGATAAGGAAGAGGATTCGAAAAGAGTTTTTCGCCATGCGCATAGCTTTGCTTGGCGTGTTGGTTGATAGCAGTAACACCAACCAAAAGTGATACGCCAAGGGTTAAACCAAGCCATACCAAAATAATCTGAAGTGGGTAGCGTCGATAGTGACCGAGTAGTGCCTTAACTACGGGCCATAACATGCAGTTGCCCTCCTTGTAGACGGATTCTGCCGTCCATGTGCTGTGCTACTTTTTCACTGTGTGTCACCAACAACAAAGTGCATTCTAATTGGCGAGCCAAAGAGGTCAGCAAACGCATTACCGCTTCTGCATTACGCTCATCTAAACTTCCCGTCGGTTCATCGGCTAACAGAATTTTAGGTTCCATGTACAGAGCACGAGCAATCGCTGCGCGTTGTTGTTGACCACCAGACGCTTCTTCAGGGTAACGTCCAAGTAAAGGCATAAGGTCTAAAGCAGAAAGAATCTGTCTCCAGAGGCCTTTGTCTTCAGGCAAGCCTTTTAACTGGCGACAAAAACGAATGTTGTCAGCAATATTAAGCGTTGGAAGTAGGTTGAATTGCTGGAAGATGTGACCAATATTATTTCGGCGATATGCGGTGCGATTGCGTTCTGTCGAATCGTGCATATTGAAGTTTGGGAAAGCAATTTCGCCAGAGTCTACTAGGTCTAAACCCGCGATAAGATTCAGTAATGTACTTTTACCTGAGCCACTTTCGCCCATTAGTGCAAGCTGGTCACCTTGGTTTAATGTTAGTTCAGCACCTTGCAAAACAGGGTGAAATTCCCCCCCGTCGACATAGCCTTTACATAGGTCTGACAGCTTTAACATTAAACAGCTCACATTAGTTAGAATTTGGAAGGAGAATCTACACTAATTCCCTGTTAGGAGGAAGTATTTTGAAAGATAGATCACACACCAACGATAAAGTGATGTGATCGATGCGCCCTACTTCAACTTCCTATCAAGTTTTTGATCCATTTTCTTGTTTTCATGCGATAGAGCGACCCACCCCACTTAATCACTTCTTCGGTGAGGAAAAGCAGATACACCCACTCAGGTGGAAACTTTAAATAGATAGCCGCAATCGCAGCCAGTGGAATACCAATCACCCACTGAGCAATCAAATCTTGATAGAGACAGAACTTCACATCACCACCCGCTCTCAACACACCAACGATCACAGTCAGCGGTACCGAGCGAATAATAATCCCCACGCTGAGAATGAGGATGAATTTCTCAGAGAGGGCTCTGGTTTCTTCAGTCAACGCACTGAACGCATTCAATATTGGCATTTGGACGAAATAGAGAAAAATCGCCACAACAATACTGGTTAAGAAACACAGAATCGTTAA
>AYRE01000117.1_pt1 | contig 9744 bp, 2 predicted proteins | sample 183791 | NCBI WGS metagenome assembly AYRE01 (sample SAMN02391470, study PRJNA226580) | bioreactor metagenome | isolation source: day 6 sample from continuous culture bioreactor with low C:N ratio... | place: Germany: Bremen | reverse complement strand
GCATATATGAAAAAACATAATCTGAAAAGTTTTGATGGAAAAGATACTAAGCTTTTTGAAGACTAAATAAAGCTTTGGGAAAAAATAGATGGAAAATCCATCTATTTTTTATAGTTAATTATTTTTTGAAATCAGCTACAATTTTAGCTTTTAATTTTGGAATAGTAAATCCGAACTCGTCGAATAAATCTCCAGCAGGTCCAGATGCACCAAATGTATCCATACCATATACAACGTCAGCAAATCTATAGTATTCTAATCCTCTAGCTGCTTCAACTGCAAATACTTGTGTATTTTTGTCAATTACTTGATCAATGTAAGATTGCTCTTGCTCAACAAATAAGTCATAACATGGAACAGAAACTACGTTTGCAATAATTCCTTCATCTTCTAAAGTACAAGCAGTTTGTAATGCTAACATTAACTCAGACCCAGAAGCCATAATAGTAATATTTGCGTTATCTCTTTTCTTAACTAAGTAAGCACCATTTGATACTTCACCGTAAGCTCTTTCGTCTTTTAATACTTTAAGACCTTGTCTAGAACATACAAATGCAGTAGGAGCATTCATTTTTAAAGCTGTTTTCCAAGACTCAACATTTTCAGTAGCATCAGCTGGTCTGAATGTATAGAAGTTTGGTAATGCTCTAAATTGAGATAAATGCTCAATTGGTTGGTGAGTTGGTCCATCTTCACCTACACCAATAGAATCATGTGTCCATACGAAGTGTTGTGGGATTCCTGCTAGTGCTGCAATTCTTGCAGATGGCTTTAAGTAATCAGAGAATACAAAGAATGTTGCAGAATAAACTCTATATAAACCGTATAAGTTCATAGCATTAGCAATTGCTGCCATTGCATGTTCTTTAATACCAAAGTGAATGTTTCTACCATTTGGGAAGTCACCTTCACCTTTTAATTCAGTTTTGTTAGAAGGTCCTAAATCCGCTGATCCACCTAAGAAACCTGGAACTGCTGCTGCAATTGCATTTAAGATTTTGTGGTTAGAATCTCTTGTTGCAACTGAAGAATCAGCTTCAAAAGTTGGATATTCAACTGCATCATAATTAGGGTTTTGTAATTCTTCAATTTTTGCTTTTGTATCAGCAGATAAAGAATCATTCCATTCATTTTCAGCAACAGAACCAACCATTAATTTATCAAATGCACCTTTTACATCAGCAGGAACAATGAATTTTTCATCTGGATTAAATCCAGCTTTTGCTTTAGAAGCTGCAATATCTTCTTCACCTAATGGAGCACCGTGAGCATGATGTGAACCTTCCATAGATACAGAACCTTTTCCAATTGCAGTTTTTGCAATAATCATTACAGGCTTAGTAGCAGCTTTTGCTTGTACAAATGCTTTTTCGATTTGATCAAAGTTATGTCCATCAATTTCAATTACTTCAAAATCAATACCTTGGAATCTTTTCTTAACATTCTCAGACCATGCTAATGAAGTATCACCTTCAATAGTAATTGAGTTTGAATCATAAATAATAACTAAGTTATCTAATTTTAAATGTCCAGCAGTTGCAGTTGCTTCGTAAGAGATACCTTCTTGTAAATCTCCATCTCCACATAAACAGTAAACTTTATGATTAATAACATCAGAACCTAAAGTATTTTGTGCATATTTAGCAGCAGAGGCGAAACCTACAGCATTTGCAATACCTTGACCTAATGGACCAGTTGTAATTTCAATACCATGAGTATGACCATATTCTGGGTGACCTGGTGTTTTTGAGTGAGTTTGTCTGAAGTTTTTTAAATCGTTTAATGCAACGTTAAATCCCCATAAATGTAATAAAGAGTAAACTAAACCAGTAGCATGACCACCAGAAAATACTAATCTATCTCTATTTAACCATTTTTCGTTTGCTGGATTTACGTTTAAGTGTTTACTTAAAACTGTAGCAATATCAGCAAGACCCATTGGTGCACCTGGGTGTCCTGAGTTTGCAGCTTGAACCATATCAGCAGCTAAGAATCTGATTGTATCCGCTTGTTTTTGTAAAAGTTGTTTTGACATAATTATCCTATTTGGTTGATGAGTTTTTCTTATAATTCGTGATTATATCTAAAATTGATTAAATACAATTTGAAGTAAGTTTTTTTCTACATTTTTGGGATAATTATTGTAAAACAAGCACCTTCTTTTTTATTTTTAACTTCTAGTTTTCCATTCATATTATTTTGAACAATAAGCCTAGACATAAATAACCCTATTCCTGAACCATTTAGCTTCTCATATGTAAAAAATGGATCAAAAACTTTTTCAATTGGCTCTATTTTTACACCGCCTGCATTATCTTCAATTGATGTAATTACCTCATTATTTTTTTCTGTAATAAGTATTTTTATTTTAGGATTTTCTATTTTTCTTTGAATTAATAAATCTCTAGCATTATTAATAATATTAATTAAAACTTGAGCATACTCATTTTTATATCCAAGTAAAGTAGGATTTTTTTGCAAAATAATTTCTAGTTTTATATCATTAGATTTCAAACTACCACTAATAATATTTATAGTTGAGTTAATTTGTTCTAGTAATTCAAATTCAATTTTTTCTTTATCATGTGCAAAAAAGTTTTTAAAATCATCTATAGTATTAGACATATATTTTGTAATATCATTTAATTTATTAATTGATTCTATTAATTCTTTATTATCCACAGGCATATCAAGATTTAACTTAGCTTCAATAGGCAAAAATAAAGAAGATATCTCCATTAATGGCTGTCTCCATTGGTGTGATATATTGCCTAACATTTCACCCATAGAAGCTAGTTTTGATTGCTGGAACATCAATCTATCTTTTGCTCTATTTTTTGCTACTTCTTCTTGAAATCTTTTTTCTAATTCTTTATTGTGTTCTTCTAATTCTAAGAATTCATCAAGTTGTGTTTGTCTCATCATTTTTGTTTACCAATTTAGGAATTATAAGGCAAATAATTTATTTGCCTTATTTTGTTAAATATTAAATATCTGGAGTTATTTCGATATCATCATCAATTAATAATTTTACTGTTGAGTTAACCCCAAGACCTGTGTATACATTATAGTTTGAACCATCAATCTCTTGAGTTCCAGTATTTGTCCATTCTGTATTATCTAAATCGACTTTATCTGATAAATCACCTTTGATTACAAGATCATTATCTGAATCAGTTAAATCAATAACATCATCTAAATCTAGAGATATAGTTTGTCTTATACTATTTTCTAAATCAAGAGTATCAATCTCATAACTTGGTTTAACAATACTTTCTAAATCAATTGTTTCATCACTAAATGTCATAGTTTCAGTTTCACTTGAATTTTCTGATTCAGTTGATTTTGCAATTGCAACTAAATTAAAGTCATTATCTGATTCAGAAACTCTCATTGTAATATCACTATCTATTGATTTTTGTCCTGCTGGAATTTCTATTTCCCAAACTCCATTCCCTTTATCTGTTAATGTCATGTTTGATGTAAACACTGCTGAAGAAGGTACTCCTTCTAATCTTACACTCAATGTTTCACTACCATCTGTGTCACTTAAGGCAGCGGTAATATCGATAGGATATACATATGTATCTGGTAATTCTTCAACTCCCCCATCAAGAATAGTTGTAAGAGAATTAATAGTTACTTTTTCAGCTTTTTCAGTTGAAGAAGCAGCTAACACTACATTTGCTTTACCTTCTGCATTTAATGTTACTACTATAGGTATAGTTGTATGTGTAAAGTTAGAAATATTACTATTTTCACCAGAATTCCCATATCTATATTCAGTAACACCATTATTATTTACTTCAGTGTAATCATCAGGATTATGTCTATGATCACTTGAATATTTATAAATAGCTTTTTGCTCAGAATTAACAAAAACACTCCAGTTATCATCATAGTAACCTGAACCATGATTCCAAGATCCATTAATAGTAACATCCATAGATATTGTTACTGTTTTTCCTGCGTTTTCAACACCGAAATCAAGTAGTTTACTATATGATTCATCATAATCAGGTGGCGTTGAACCATAAATATTACCATCTCCTTTTTGATCACCTAAAACTACACCTATTGGTTGTGTTTGTGTAACATCAGGTAAATCTCTAGATCCGCCATCAATAACTGTAGCTTGGCCTAATACTAAAGATAAATCTGCAGATTCAGCAAAATCATCTCGAATAGTACAACCTGTTGTTTCTAAGTCAATAGTTACTTTTGCACTATCTGATTCTTTACCGTCTGAATCAATTGCTACATAATCAAATGAATCATCAACTTTATAATCTATATTCATGTATTGAATAGAGTAGTTCGAATTTACATTTGCTGTTGTTATAAACTCAACCTTGTCAAACTCAACTTCAATTTTAAATGAGTTAGTTGTATCATTTGAGTCATTCGTACTTTGTTGAACATCTCCTGAAGCTACTTCCACACCATTTTTATATGCAACCCAATGAGCTTTTGCATTTTCAGATGAACCTGGAGTAAAGTGGCTACCAAGACTAGCTAATCCAAATTCTGCATTAGTAACAACTTCTTTGAATTCCATAACAATTTTTTCATTTTCATCTAACTCTATTTGATCGTCATCGCTAGAACCAATAACACCTAAACCTAAGCCATCATGGTGATGATTATTATTTTGACTTGAGAATCCAATTTCACCAAGAACATTATTACTATAAGCTTTAATTGTTGCATTACCATCATCAGTTGTTAATACCCCATTTGTAATAGTTCCCCATTCAGCCAATGTTCCAGAATCAGCAGTAGTACCATATAAAGTATCTTCAATATTTGAATTAGCTGTATATTTAATTACAGTTGTTTCATCATAAATATCTCCAACTTTTACAGCTGTTCCATTTACTGTTAATACTCCCTCTTCCGGTAAAGAATCAATTCTAATTTTTACAATTGTTGAACTTGCATCATCTTCTACATCAGATACAAAGTTTTCCATTTTAAATTCAATTGCTGTTTCATCACTAGATGAAGTTTCCTGAGTAAATAACATAGATGAATCTAAAAATTTATATGTAGCTCCACCATCAGAAGATATTTGAGGTTGGAACACATAAGCTCCACCTTGATCCCACCATAACATTTCAATATCATAATATCCATCTTCTAAAATTGTAAAGTCATTATGAACTTTTGTACCTGGAGATTGATTTGTTTCATAATCAGCTACATTTTGACCATTAACCGTAATATCATATCCATCATCTGCATATACTTTAAAGTTATAAGTTCCTGCTGCTAAGAAAACTTTACCGTATAATTTCATTCCACCATCACTAGTATCAGCAGGGTCATTACTTAATGAGGCAGCATCTCCTTTTAAGAATGTTTGTAAATTTGTACCTAATCCAACTGAACCTTCACCATATCCATAATTAATATTAGTAGCAGTAAATGTTGCATCAGGATCATTTGCAGCAACAATGGCTTTAAATCTTGTTAAATTAGGAATTTGACTATCAACACCATAATATTCTGATTTTAATCCTGTACTATATGTATCAGTACTGCAATCTAAATCGATATGTTTATCATCAGCTTCTGGTGGTGTATTTGTATTATTATCTACAATAAGACCATATCCTTGTGCAACTTCTTCACTTTTATGATCTTTTAGCGTTGCCTCTAAAATTAAGTTTTCAAAATTTTCATCAAGATTATCTGTTAAAGTTGTTACTTTTACAAGAACTTCACTTTCACCTTTTTGGATATTTATACCATTGTTGTAAGAAATCCATGTTTGACCATTATTAATAGAATATTCTAATGATGATGCATCGTAATCAGAAATACTAGCAGTACCTTCTTTTAATTCTAATAATACTTTACTTCCAGCTTTTGCATCTTCAATATTAACTGTGAATACTAAGTCTTCGCCTTCTGTTGCTTTTCCTTCATCTACAGTTATATTTACATTTTTCCCAGGTAAACAATCTGGACAATTTTTAACTTGAGCTTTACCATGAACTACAGCATCACCATTATATGTATTCAATGTATCGATTGTTGACGTTACGTGTGCCATAGCATCTTCTTCTGAAACTGCAGTATTATTTGTAAGTTCAACTAATCTATTTACATCATTTAATGTCACAGCAGAGTCTGATAAATCTATACTTTCATTTTCTAATGCTTTATGGGCAGAAGCTGGTATTTTTATACCATCATATGGGTTTGAATTTGCATCTAATGATTGTAGGAATACAGCCATTTTTACAACTTCTGGATTAGTTGCATTATCTAAATCTACATTTGCAATATCTTGAAGGAATATAAATCCATTTTGTGCAATAACCTCAGTATCAAATGTACCAATAGTAACTCCACCAACTTTAAAAGTAATCGTGTCACCTTGTACATAATCAAATGATCCATCTTTATTTGTAATTCCTGCAACTCCTGATGAAGTTTCATATATCACTCCTGATACAAAACTATCAACTAATGTTCCCGTAACTAAATCTGTTGTTGTTTGGGTATTATCACTTCCATTTAAAATAATATTAATATTTCCATCTGCTGCATCTTTATCAGCATCTGTTAAAGTATATGGGAAATCAATTTCAACATCATTTCCATAATCAACAGAAGAAATCCCTTCAAAACCTAACCTGAACTCATCTCCAGTATCTGCTGTAAATGTTAAACTTTTAATACTTCCGTTTAATGGTGGTTTGATTTCGAAATACTCATCATTTGAAGATGAACTTCCAGATCCTGTACCTTGAACCGTTCCACTTATTTGAACAATATTTCCATTTTGATCTATTACTTCACCTGTCCATATTAATGTCTCACCTTGAGTTAATCCATTTGAAGAAAAACTCATTGCTTTAACATCTTGAGTTGTTCCAAAATCAAAAGTTAATGTTTCATTTGAATCAATCCAGTTATTATTTGAACCTATATATTTATCTCGTGTATTAACAGTAGCAGAGCCATCTACATCTGTTGCTGTTACTGTTGCATTTGCAACAACTTCTCCTGATGCACTTGTAAAGTCATAATTTCTAACTAGTACATTTCCACCTGTTATATCACTAAAGCTTAAACCTTCATCAATCGTTCCATAAGCTCCTAAAAGATTATTGATTTCTACAGAATAAGAAGGTACCCCAATAAGAGTAACATCAACAACAAGTACAGGTTCAGAATTACCAACAATATGCCCAAATATTGTCTCTTCTGATTCATCATAAGTTAATGAAATTTCTTTTCCATCAATAAACAATGTTTTCCCATTCACATCTTTTAATGTTGTACCAATAGTACTGTTATTCCATTGGAATGTAGTTGTATCCGATGGTAAAGATACAGAAAGAGCTTCATCATCTAATGTATATGAACCATCATTAGCCGTTAAAATACAATTTTTACCTGCTTGTGGAATATCATCTACTATAGTAATATCTAAATTATTTATAACTTCTATATTTATTTTATCAATCATTTTAATTTCAACAAGATCACTAATTGTATTATCACCATTAGCATCATTATGAATTTGAGTTGATGTTAATTCATATTTATATTCTATAACACCAGTTTGTTTATTATATGAAGTGATTGAAATAGCACCTTTACCAGTTTGAATAGAAGATAAGTTTGCTATTAACTCTCCGCTAGAAACAATTAAAATACCTCCAACATATACACTTTCAATCCCAGCATTTGATGAAACAGTAAATGAACCACTAGCTATTTCACTTGTATCACTAATATCTCCACTTAAACCTTCTTCATCAACTGTTTGAGCATCTCCAGTAATTGAATAAGTATGAATTTCATCATCTATAATAGTACCGCTTACACTATCTTTTACACCATTTGTTTCATGGGCAAAAATTGTTCCAAGACCAGTAACATTTGAAGTGATACTCTCAATACTTAATGTATAAGACTCATTACCTTCATAAATAGAGTCATTTTGAATATTATTAACAATTTGAACAGAATTAACACCATTAGCTGTTCCTGTAATTACAGCTGTTACAGTTTTAGCAGATGTAAAGTCATTTGATTCAGTTGAGTCATTTTCATATTTTAATTCAACAGTAACAACTTGACCTTCTCTTAAATTAATAGCAGTTCCATTTTGATCTACTAAAGATAAAGTATGTTCTAATGCCGCTCCATTAGCTTCAGTAACAGTGCTATCACCTGTTAATTTAACAAATGCTTTAAAGTCACTATCAATGTCAATTGATAAATTAGCAGTAGCTCCATCTCCATCTCCATCAACAACTGTAAATGGAACTTCTACTTTTGTAATACCTGTATTTGGAACAAATTGAGTTACTTCATATGTCGGGTTATCACTGTTTACATTATTAGCTTCAATTTTTACTAATACTTGTCCACTTACAGCATCTTTTCCTAGAATTACTTTTCCATTATTAAACACAGACCATACTAAGTTTGGACCAGTTCCATCACCATTATTAATAATAACTCCAGCGCCATCACTTAAATCACCATCTCCCCAAGTAAATGATAATTTTCCACCATCAAGTTTAGGCCCACTTCCATCAGCAGGACCATCAGCTCCAAAACTAAAGTCTAATTCATTTCCACCTGTATTAATAACTAATACACCATTAATATTAACAATTGTTGCTAACAATTCATCTGTTAATTCATTTACATTTTTAACTACAAATGTATCATGTCCATTAGCTACATCTGCAATTTGATCTAAACTTCCTCTTGAATTACCATCTAAATCAACATTAGTACCAATACCAATTGAATAAACATCATCAAAGTTATTCTCAGCAAATGTTTTCCACTCAGGAACTATTCCTGAAATTCCATCACTACCGTTCATATCACCTTTTGTTGGATCCCCATCAGAAAGCATATAGAAGATATCTTGATCAGCACTTGGTTTTGGATCTGCATTTGTATCAAAAGTATCAATTGTTTGTCTTAATGTATCTTCATAGTTTGTATATCCACCAGCACTTAAATTATTAATAGAATCTTTTGCACTTTGAGAATTTGTAAACCATGTAGTTGCACTTGCATTTGTATTAAACTCTACAACTTTTACATTTACATTACCCATTTGTTCATATTTTTCAATTAATTTAATTGCAGCTTCTTTAGCTAAATTCATTTTTGTAGTACCCATACTTCCAGAAGTATCAATACCAATAACAATATTAGTAGTAGTTTCAGTATATTGTGAATCTGCATCAATAACTACTGTATTTGCAGTAGGAATATCATCTGCAATACTAATATTAATCTTACTTGCTGTTATATCAGAACCTTTAACTGCAATTACATTAAAGTCAATATTACTAATTAAGTCTTCATTTGTAACATCTGGATGATCAACTACATCTTTTAATTTAAATGTGTATTCACCAGTACTTTCATCTAAAGTAATCTCAAAGATTTCTCTACCGTCTTTTGAAACACCTTTTATAGTTTCATTATTATTTGAATAATTGATATCAATCATTTCACCTTTTGAAGTTAAAGATGTAGATTGTCCCCCTTCAAACATTAAATTAACTTCTGCAACATTTTCTACATTTAATCCAAGACTACCAGTAAATTCTTTAATATCTGGATCATAGTTATCTAAATCATCTGTACCTAGTAATGCATCTTCATCAACTTGTACAGATTCAATATCCATAGAGAATCTGTCATTATCTACAATTGTTGTATCTACACTATTAGCACCTGTTTTTGCTGCTA
>AYRE01000116.1_pt1 | contig 9808 bp, 8 predicted proteins | sample 183791 | NCBI WGS metagenome assembly AYRE01 (sample SAMN02391470, study PRJNA226580) | bioreactor metagenome | isolation source: day 6 sample from continuous culture bioreactor with low C:N ratio... | place: Germany: Bremen | reverse complement strand
GGGTTAGTTCAATAATTGAACCTATTTTTGATATTGAAGAGCGAATCACGGGTTATTACGCAGTTAGACAAGATATTACTGACAAAAAAAGAATATATGAATTGTCTATTACTGATGGATTAACTGGTTTATATAATAGAAGATATTTCAATGAAGTAGCAAAAGATATTATGGATAAAACAGTTAGAAATAATAATGTGTTTTCGTTTATTTTATTAGATATTGATAATTTCAAAAAATACAATGATACTTATGGACATCAAGAGGGTGACAATGTATTAGAGCAAGTTTCAAAAACACTTCAAGATACATTTAAAAGAGATGATGATTTAGTATTTAGACTTGGTGGAGAAGAGTTTGGTATATTAATTAATACAAAAAGTATTGATGATGCAAAAGCTCTTGCAGAACAAGCTAGACATGATATTGAGCAGATTGGTATTGAACATAAACTAAATCTACCACTTAAAACTATAACAGCATCATTTGGGTTATCTATTATTTCAGGTAATAGTGATCATACAATAGATGGAATTTATAAACAAACTGATGATGCTTTATATAAAGCAAAAGAATCAGGAAGAAATAGAGTAGATTTTATAGAATTATAAAATAGATAGTTAATTTAATAAAACCCTTACTTGAGGGTTTTTAGTAGTGGTACCTCTAGTCGGACTCGAACCGACAAGACCGTGAAGTCATCGGATTTTGAATCCGACGTGTTTACCAGTTTCACCATAGAGGCTTTTTTTAAGACATTAAAAAAGGACTTATCCGAAAATAAGTCCTTTCCCAAGGTTTATTAATAATTTAATAAAATTATTTAGCTGCTACAGCTTCTTTTAAAGCTTTACCAACTTTGAATTTTGCAACAGTAGTAGCAGGTACAATAACAGTTTTGTCAGTTCCTGGAACTTTTGCAGTTCTTTCAGCTCTGTCAGCAGTCGTGAATGTCCCAAACCCGATGAAGCTTACAGATTCTCTTTTTACTAAAGTTTCAGTAACCGTATCTAATACAGCGTCAACTGCACCTTTTGCATCTTTTTTAGATAAACCAGCTTTTGTAGCTACCGCGTCGATAAATTCTGCTTTGTTCATAGAAGAACTCCTTGTTTTAAATTAAATTAGGTAAACTTTATAGTATTTAAGCTTTAGAATAGCTAAAACTAGGGCTTTTAAACAAATAAATAACAGAAAAGTTAGATTAAATCAGTACTTTTTTAATCAAATGATGTTTTTATACTTAAAAGCCTCACCGAGTTCTCTAAAATGGCGATTTTCTTAACTAATTCATTTAAGTCTCTATGATAAGCATAAGTTCCTACACCTTTTATTACCATTACATTATTATTAGACTCTTTTAGATACTTTGTTATTTCAAGAGCATTTCTTCTATACCATGTAGAAAAATCTCCCGGGTCATAAACTGGGATATCTCCAAATTCTGTTTTTCCAAAGAAATCATCAAAAATAATTCTATCGTGATCAAAAGTATAAGCAGTTGTATAGATTGGCATTCCAAAAGCAATATATTTTGCTTCGTGAATATTTGTATATATAGTTGCATGAATATGTGATTCTATACTTGCAATATTCCATCTATAATCTTGTCTATTTAGATTTAATTCACAAAATGAGCTTTCACCCATTTCATCAAAAATTGCATCATTTGTATTAATTAAAAAGTTTTCTTGATCCAGTTTTGCAGAGATAGCACCATGGTAGATACCAAAAAAGTTTTTTCTGAACATAGTTAGAGATAAATCTCCAAGTTGTTTAACAGTTTTTTTATCAACCATTTTAAAAAGCCTTAAATATGTTTTTGGATATTATATATTAATTTTAATAAGGACTGTTTTAATGCATATACCTCATATACCTGTTTTATTCCAAGAAACACTAGATGCTTTCTCTGATATAAATGAGGGTTATATAATAGATTGTACTACTGGATTCGGTGGACATAGTAACGGACTACTTGAAAAATATGAAAATATTAATTTAATATGTAATGACCAAGATGATGAAGCTTTGGCATTTTCAGGTAAAAGATTAGAAAAATACTCAGATAGAGTTACTTTCAATAAAGGAAATTTCGAACACGTATTTGAAAAATTCAAAGATTATGAAATCAAAGGTATTTTAGCTGATATTGGCGTTTCTTCTTTACAATTAGACAAATTAGAGAGAGGTTTTGGATTTGAGAGTGAAACTCTTGATATGAGAATGAACCAAGATGCAAGCCTTGATGCTTCAGTTGTTGTAAATACTTACTCACAAAGTGAACTTGAAAGAGTTTTCAAAGAGTATGGAGAAGTTAGAGAGTATAAAAAAGTTGCATCAATTATTGTAAATAATAGACCTTTCTCTTCTGCAAAAGAATTATCTACATTTTTAGCAAAGAAAATGTCAAAAGGGAAAATTCATCCAGCTACTTTACCTTTCCAAGGTATTAGAATTGAAGTTAATGATGAATTAGGAGTTTTAGAGAGATTATTTGATTCAATTGAGGCTTCTAAACCTAGAAATTGTATTGTTGCTATTATCTCTTTTCACTCACTTGAAGATAGAATTGTAAAAAACTATTTCAAAAAATGGACTAAGTCTTGTATTTGTCCTCCTGGAGTATTTAGATGTGAATGTGGAAATGATCACTCTTTAGGAAAAGTTATTACTAGAAAACCAATAATTCCTACAAAAGAAGAGATAAAACAAAATCCAAGAAGTAGAAGTTCAAAATTAAGGATATTCAAATTTGATTAAACTGAATAAATTCAATTCGTTGATAATAGTATTTTCTATTTTATTTTTTGCAATTTTAGTTTATTTCCCAAAGATTTATTTGAGAAGTAACATTTATTATGTAAGTAAAGACGTTAATAAACTTTATGCACATTATATTTCACTGCAAGAAGAGAATAGATTCTTATCTCAACAATTAGAAGATATGAAGTTCAAAAATCAAATTATTGATTCCTTATTATTCAATCCAATGAAAGTAGAAAAATGATAAAAAGTCTAATTGAGTTTTCATTACGAAAACCAATACTAAATCACTTATTATTACTTTTCATTTTTCTACTAGCAATTTTTTCTTATTTCAAAATACCTAAGGAGATTTTTCCTCCTTCGGCATTAGATGCTGTTTCTATTAGTGGCTCATACTCAGGAGCTAGTTCTGAATTACTTGATAAAATAGCCGTTACAGATATAGAAGATGAACTCTTGGGTCTAAGTGAAGCTGATAAAATTTCATCAACAATTAAAAATGGTTTTTTCTCTATTCGTGTTGATTTAAAAGATGGAGAGAGACCAGAAGATAGTGTAAATGATATAAAAGATATTGTTGCACAAATTCAGACAAACTTGCCTTCTGATATGGATGAACCAATTGTAAAAACAATGAAACATGCTTTTCCTTTGATTACAGTTGCAGTATATTCAAAAGATGGCAGTGATTCAAAAGAGTATCTAATAGAGATTGCAAAAAAAGTAAAATCAAAAATAATGCAATTAAAAGATTTATCAGAAGTTACAGTTCTTGGAAAAAGTGATAAAGAACTGCTCGTGACCTTTGATGATGAAAAAATAAAAGCTTATGGTTTAGAAAAAAATCAAGTTGTAAAAGCTGTTCAGTCTATTAGTTCTATTTTTCCCATTGGAGTTATTAAAGACAAAACAAGACATTATTATCTATCTACTTATAATGGTGAAAAAGATATCGATAAAATCAAAAGTACTATTCTTAAAATAAATGGAGTTAAACTCTATTTAAAAGATATAGCTGATGTGAAATTTACCCTAGGGGATGTGGCTAATATCTCCCATTATAATTCAAAAGAAAATATTGCTGTTAGTATCAATAAAGGTTTTGAAGGTGACTCTATTGAGCTTGTAAAACAAATCAAAGAGATTACAAAAGGTTTCGAGCAAAGATATGAAAACCTTGAGTTTGATACATATATTGATACTTCTATTTGGATTAAAAATAGACTTAATACTGTTGTATCTAATATTCTATTTGGACTTATTCTATTATTTATTGCACTATTTTTCTTTATTAATGTAAGAATTGCAATTGTTATTGCTATTGGTATTCCTACTTCATTTATGATTGGTCTTATTTTTGCTGATTATTTAGGTTATAGTTTAAATATGCTTTCCCTCTTGGGTGCTTTAATAGCCCTTGGGATGCTTGTGGATGAAGCTATTGTTGTTGGAGAGAATATCTATCGTCATTTAGAAATGGGGAAAGATAAGTTTACTGCTGCACGTGATGGAGCATTAGAAATGTTCCCAGCTGTTTTAACAGCAACGGCTACAACTGTATTTGCTTTTTTACCAATATTACTTATGACTGGTGAAGTAGGGCGATTTATGCAAATCCTTCCTATTATGATTACTATTTTATTAATAAGTTCACTTGTTGAAGCATTTTTCTTTTTGCCTTTACATGCAAAAGAGTTATTAAAAGTAAGTCATGGGGAGAGAAAATCTCATAAAGTATGGGATTTTAATTATAGACTTTATGGAAATGTTTTAGATTTTTTATTAAGAGGTAAATACCTAAGTGTTGCTTTAATGGTAGGAAGTATTCTTATTGCAACTGTTTTGATATTCAAAACACAAAAGTTTGAGTTTATGCCATCTTTTGATTCCACTCAAATATATATTACAGGTTCAGTTGGAGTTGGTAAAAAGATTGAACAAACAGAACAAGCTGTACTAAAAATAGAGAAACAAATACTAAATAGTGTGGATTTTAAAGATACAGTATCTTCTGTAACATCAGTTACAGGAATGAAACTAGATGGTAAGAATCAACCCCATCATGAAGAGTTCTATTTTCATATTTTTGTAAACCTAAATGAAAGAGCTCCTATAAATTTATTTGAAAGATATATAAATCCATATTTATCACCAAAATATGATGATTCAAATATGCTTAGGATTTCAAGTGCTCAGAATATGGAAGAAGAGTTAAAAGTAATTTTAAAAGATGAAGTAGACTCAGGTAATTATGATGAATTAAAAATCTTTGTTCCGCAAGCTGGAATTGTAAAAAATGATTTTGAGATTGCATTATCAGGTAAAAATGATAAGGTTCTAAAATCAACAGCAGAACTAAAAGAGACCCTTTCTAAAATCAAAGGGGTTTCAAATATTGCTGATGATGCTCTTACTGGAAACTATGAATTAAAATTCAAAGTCAATTCTTATGGGGATGAATTGGGAATAAGTGAAGAGAGTATTCTAAATGAATTAAGACCTTTTTACTTCAAAGGTACATATTCTAAAATGTTCGATGATGAAGGTATAGTTGATGTGATTTTCAAAAGTAAATCAAAAGATGTACTTTCAAGTCTAGATACTTTTGAAGTAACAACATCTAATAATGAAAAAGTACTACTTACAAATGTAGTTGATTTTATTAAAGTGCCTGCTTATTCACAGATATTTAAAGAGAATAATGAACAAATCATTAGTGTTACTGCTTCTTTAAGTGATGTTACTTCTGCTGAAGTATTCGCTCAATTAGGGGATGAAATAGATAGACTAAATAAAGTTGTTACTTTGGATATTAAAGGGGAACAACAAGAGAATGAGAAAGTACAAAAAGAGATGGGTGAGGCTGCCTTAATTGCTATTATTCTAATCTTTATGGCTTTAGTATGGATGTTTGATTCTCTTGTAAAACCATTGATTATTATAAGTACTATACCTCTATCAATGTTAGGTGTTTTAATAGGACATATTGTAATGGATATTAATCTTACAATGCCAAGTATGATTGGTATGGTTGGACTTGCTGGGGTTATTGTAAATGATGGAATTATTATGATGGACTTTATCAAAAAAGCAAAAGATATAAAAGAGTTAGAGTCTTATGCAAAAATGAGATTAAGACCAATTCTTTTAACTTCAGCTACTACAATATTAGGTCTTAGTTCACTTATCTTCTTTGCTTCTGGGCAATCATTGATTTTACAACCTATGGCGATTTCTTTAGGATTTGGTATTTTATGGGCTACAGTTCTTAACTTATATTATGTTCCTATGATTTATAGATTAATCTACCTTAGGAAAGCTTCTTAGTGCAGGATAGATATTCTGCTGATGTAGGTGATTTTGGAAAATTTCATCTACTTCGTTATATCCTTTTAAATTCTTCTTATAATCTATCTCAGATTTGGTATATGTATCCAGATGAATCTCATAATAATGATGGTTTATATATTAACTACTTTGAAAGAGTAAAAGATATGGATAAAGTGCTTGAAGAAAAGTTCAAAGAAATATCACAAAGAAATAGAAATGTAAAAGCTTTAGAAAACTCAAACTTATTAACTAACACTAAATACTTTGGCTCTTTAGTAAATGAAAACAATAAAGATGATTTAGAGTATAGAAAATCATGGTTACAAAAAGCAGAAGATTTTAGTAAAAATAGTGACTTTATAGCAGTTGATCCTGATAATGGAATTGCAACAAAACTAATAAAAATAGATGAAACAAAAGATATTAACCTTCAAAACTTTGATGATTTTAAATCAAAAACAAAAGCAGGTAAGTATATATTTAGTGAAGAAATAAAGAGTTTATACAATAATACTAAATGTCTAATAATCTATCATCATCTCAATAGAACAATGACTCATGATAAACAAGTAGAGTTATTAAAAGAAAAACTAGAAGATAAATATAAAAAAGTTTTAGCTATAAAACATAAACCATACTCTCCTAGAGTTTATTTTTTTGTTTGTAGTGATGAGAAAATATATGAGTTTTTAAAAGAGAAACTAAAAGAGTTTGAAAACTCTTTTAGTATTCATTGGAAGTTATTCTTATAAAACAACTATGGCTTGAATTTTAGATAATAGACTTTTTTGGCTATTAAAGTCTTTTTCATTCCTAGCTGGTTCTAGTGTTGTTATAGAGGTCTTTCCTATTATATGTCTATACTCTTCTCCTACACTATTTTTAAGCCTTATACTCCAAATATTGTGCATTACAAGTGCTTCATTATCTTTAACTCCAACATAAAGCATAATATGACCTTTTAGATAAATCAAAGTAGAGAAGGGAATAGCATTTTGCTTAATATACTCTTTCTTTTCTTTGTTTGATAGTTTTGAAATATCATATACTTTTCCATTATCTGTTTGTGCTTTGGAGTTTCTTTTTAGATATTTTCCAAAGGGTGCAAAAAAATCCCTTGTAAAACTAGAGCAATCTCTATTATTCATCAACCCACCCCAACCATAGGGTTCATTCATTAAAGTTTTTGCTATTTTGATTCTATTTTCTGTATTAAACTCTATTGGGAATTTACTGATATTCTCTTTTTTTATTGATACTTCTGATATTAAAGCATTTTGATTATAATCTGCTCTTGCTATTAAATATTTCCCATCTTTTTTAGGAAATAAAGTACCAACTTTTATAAATTCTCTAAAAATTTTGTCATATAATGCAAATTTCTCTTTTATTGCAATTTCATAAGAGTTTGTTTGAAACTCTTTTATAAAATCATCATTTACAAATGCAATATCATTAATGCTAACCCATCCTGCAAAACTAGAAGCTTGCATATATACCCAAGCTCTGTCTTTTGAAAAGTGTGATATTAAAATAGGGCTATTTATTTTAAGTAAGGAGTTTTGATTATAATCAAAAGGAAACCCCTCTCCTTGTTTATTAGGATCTAAAAACATTACAGATTTTGTAGGAAAAACTCTAACGTTTGTGTTTCTTATTGAGATTGCTTTTTTTAATACTTGATTATAGTTTTTAAAGTTAGAATTATCTATTTGTTTTGAAAACCATGATTGAGAAGCTTTATTATGATTTTCTAAATAAATATCTTTTAATCTGTATTTAAATCCCCAAGTTGCATCATCCATACTTGAAATCATCTCTTCTTGATTCCAAGGTCTAAAGTATTTATCTAAAAACTTTGAAGCCTCTTTTTTTTGATTCATAAAATTATCATTAGCTCTATAATTTAAATCAGATAATTTCTTATCTTTAATAGTAATATTAGATATACTTGAGGAACAAGCATTAAAAAATAGAGATATTATTAGAATAGTTAAATATATAAAAAGTTTATTATTTCTCAAAAATACTCCTTTTTTGTATATTCTATCCTAATTGAAATTCAATTGTAAACAACTTAAAATATAATATTTTACATTTTTATTTTATATTGGAGAAATATGCCTATTAGTAAAAGTTTAGAAACTAAAACATTCTTAGTATTTGAGTTTATTGCTCTTTTTATTGTATTTCCATTAGTATTATATATAATTGTTCCAACTCCTGTATTGCCTTTTTTATGGCTTGTTTGTGCTTGGTGTTTATATATTTTATTAAAAGATGAAAAGTTCAATAGAAAAAATCTATTAAGAAATGAAGTTATAAATTCAAATATAAAAATAATATTACTTCAGTTTTTGGGAGTTTCATTTTTTATTACATTATTTATGATGTTTTTTATGCCTGATATGTTTTTTTCTTTGATTAAAGAAAATCCAATTTTTTGGCTTGCTGTAATAGTTTTGTATCCTTTACTTTCTGTTTATCCTCAAGAGTTAGTATATAGAGCTTTTTTCTTTCATCGATATAAATCATTATTCAAAAACAATGAGTATCTAATATTAACAAATGCTTTTTTATTTGGTTTTATGCATATAATTTTTCATAATTGGATTGCGGTGATACTTACAATTGGTGGAGGCTATATATTTGCTAAATTATATATTAAAACTCACTCATTAAGTCTTTTATTTATTGCACACTCCTTATATGGATGTATGCTGTTTACAATAGGTTTAGGAGAGTTTTTTTATACAGGAACAGTAGCTACTATAGAGCAGACCTTTAAGTTTTAAAGGTCTTTTATTAAAAGCTAAATTTTCTTTTTAATTTGAAGAAGTATAAAACTGTTCTATATTGAATAAACATAAATGGAAGCATTAATACAAAGTATGCAAGAGAGTATTTTGTAATTACCTCATTATATGTAAGTCCAAAGTTTATGAAAAACATTCCAAATACCATTAGAGCAACTCCTGGACATATTAATGCAAAAGAGACAGGAGATTTATTTTCACCATTAATGAACTCTTCAAAGTATCCGATTTTTTTCATTATTTGATATCCAAGTATTCCAAATATAATTTGAAGAGATAATACCACTGATGTTAAAGTAAATAGTGATGATTTTGCTAGTGTTGCATCAAAATTATGGTCTAACCCAAAAGAGACTCTAACTGCTGTAATACCAAGTAATGTTAAAATAGGAATGATTATCCAAAGTGATGGTGCAGCTTCAATTGAAATACCGTGTTCAAACATATTTTTAAAGCCAAGAGTAATTTTGATTACAAGTAAAATAAGTGCAACTGAGCTAAAAAATAAAGCTCCAAATATACCAATAGCATTTATTGAGATATTGTGGCTCATAGCTCCAGGAGCTGCAAAACCAACTGCTATCATTGAAAAAGCAAATATTGAAATCATTTGAGATAAGTTATTGTTTTTTGCACAATCAACATCTCCATTTATTAGTATTCTTGAAAAGTAATTGAAAAATATTTTTAATGCATAAAAGCCACAAAGTAAAAATCCTATTAATGCAAAAGGAAATAAATACTCAACAATACTCCATAAGTTTGGAACAAAAACAGCTCCTAAAACAAAGCATACATTTATTGTCATTGCCAAAGTAAGTGGTAAAGTAATTAGTGTTATTTCACCATTTGATTCTTTTAATATTTTATATGAATCTGATTTTTTATATAAG
>AYRE01000115.1_pt1 | contig 9835 bp, 9 predicted proteins | sample 183791 | NCBI WGS metagenome assembly AYRE01 (sample SAMN02391470, study PRJNA226580) | bioreactor metagenome | isolation source: day 6 sample from continuous culture bioreactor with low C:N ratio... | place: Germany: Bremen | reverse complement strand
AACTAAAACAAAAATAATTTTTTTTTTTTTTTAATTATTTTCATTAATCTCATACTTTGCATTACTCTCATTTAATTGTCTATTTACTCTAATAAAAGTTGCTCTTTTCGCAAATTCTTTTAACTTTCTAGCTCCAATATAAGTTCCAGTGCTACGCAAACTTCCAAACAAATCTGATAAAAAATATTCCATACTTCCCTTATGAGGAATCAAAGTATATCTTCCCTCTGACGCTCTATGAGAATCCTTTTGTCCATAATTAACCAACATTGCTTTATTAGAACTTGAACCATAATACTCTTTGAATAATTTTCCATTCATCTCAACAGTTTCTCCTCCAGACTCCTCAAATCCAGAAAATAAACTTCCACACATATTAAAATCAGCACCACCACAATAAGCTTTAGCAATACAACTTGGATGAACTTGACCACCATCAGCAATAATTAGTCCACAATGTCCTTTAGGATTTGAAATTCCATGAGCTGCATCAGAACACTCAATCACCGCAGAAAGTTGCGGATATCCAACTCCCGTCATTTTTCTAGTTGTGCAAGCTGACCCTGGTCCAATTCCAACCTTAACTATGTCAGCCCCATTTAAAATAATTTCTTCAGTCATTTCATTAGATACAACATTTCCAGCTATAATAATATGTTCAGGTAATAACTCCCTAACTAATCTAATAGTTTCCAAAAATTTTTCTAAATAGCCATTTGGAACATCAATACACACAAAAGAAAAATTATCCATTAACTTATTATCAATCATAACTTTTAATTGTTCAATATCTCTATCTCTAATACCTAAAGTATAACTAACATAATCAGGATTACTAAACGAAGAAAAAAATTCTTTATATTCAGAAATAGTATAATATTTGTGAAATGTCGTAATAATTTTATGCTTTGATAAAACTCTCGCAGTTGAAAAAGTTCCACAACTTGCCATATTTGCAGTCATAATTGGAATTCCAGTCCATTTTTTAGGAGAATGATAAAAAGAAAAAGTTCTCGTCAAATCTACATCCTTTCTGGATTCCATTGTGCTTCTTTTTGGTTTTAATAGCACATCACAATAATCTAACATAACTTCATTAATAATTCTCATACCACTCCATTTATGATTTTGATAGTATATAAATTTATCTGATTAAATTTTAGTAAAAAAACTATATTTATCCACTAAACTTTCTGGCACATAACCTACAACTTTTTTAAAACCTAAATCTTTGGCAACTTTAGACCTTGTATGTCCATCAAATAATATTAACTTTTCTTTACTTGACCTTACACAATTTACAATAATTGGACTAACTTTATTAAAATCTTGAAAAAAATTTGTAACTTTACTAACTCTTCCATTATCATCTTTAAAATAAGGTAGACAATTTATATCAATATAACACAAAATAAAATTTCCATTTTTCCCAATCGAAGACTTTACATTATTAACACTAATTAAAGTTCCATCATCATGAATATTATTAGTTGATTCATTTAATTGATTAACATATTCAAGCATTTCATTATAATTTAACTCTTTTTTAAAACCATTAAACGTTTTTTTAGTAAAATATCTTGAAACACTAAAACTCTCCTCAATAACCTTATTAAAATCTTTAGATTTATGATTAAATACAATTTCATAACTTTCAAAATAAACTTTAATCTCATCAGTTTTTGGAAAAACTAAAATATCTCTTTTCTCAAGAGTTTCAATACTTCCAATAACCTCAATATTATTAAAACTACAAAATCTATAAATTTGTTTAATATCCTTACCACCAACTAAAACAGCAAACAAATTATCCTTTTGACTAAACTTTAATTTTGCTTCATTAATATCATTTTCAACAAAATTTTCCACATGGATTAAACACCCCTCACCAAATCTATTAAATAAATAAATCCCATTACAATTAGAATAATTACACGATAAAATTGGTGTAGAATTAGAATAAAAAAATCTATTCTCTAAATGCCATAACTCTAAAACATTCCCAACAAATTTTAAATCTTTTTTAACTTTAAAAAAACAATAATCCAAATGTTTTCCAAAATCTAAATGTTCATCAAAGTCCATAATAACAATGAAATAATATTTATTTTAAATATTTGTATACTTAAAAAATAATAAAAACTATTTTTAAAAATTATTTATTTTTTTATCAAAAATTATATTTATTCTTTTTTAAGTATTTACTTAGTGAATACGATTATATATAAATCAAAATAATTCTAAATTCGTATGATTGAAACAACACCATATGCAATTGGATTTATAGTATATGTCATATTTAACTTAATAACATTTGATGTATACTCAAAAGGAAAAGAATATGTGAACCATATTGTGTTATATATGATTTATATTTATTATACCTTATTAGCAGGATATGTAATTAATTTAGTAGATACAGCAAACGGAGAAGATGCTCTAATCATTTTTCTTCAAGTATTAGTCTATGCTATTGCTGGAGGATTATTTATGGTATATCACTATAAATACGAAATTTCAAAAAATAAAAAATTTCAAGACAAAGAAGGAAGTTTTTAACTTCAAACTTAATTTTTTTTAATTTGACTTATTTTCCAAAAAATTAAATTTGAATACTTCAAGTATCCAAACTACTTAAATTTCACATTATATAATTAATATTATATAACTTAAAATAACTTATATTAAAAATGATATATTAAATATTTTTAATCAACAATTTCATTTCTTAAAAGAAATTCTTTAATTAATTCTCCAGAAACATTTTTCATAGAGTAATCATAATTATTAAACTTTTTAGATTTTAAAAATTCTACAAACTCCTCTCTTTGAGATAATGGCATAAACCCCCAAAACTTAACTGTTTCGCATTCAAAATCAGTATCACAATGTCCAACTCGCAAATCTTGTTTTGGAGCGGTAGTTTTTTCCTTTGGAACAATTGAATTTACAAACTTATGTAATGGACAAGCTAAACACCCTTCCCCAAAATCTACTAAATTCATACAAACTCCAGACTCAGACACTTCATCAGCAGCAAATCTATCTTTAAAAGTTTTCAAATCTTCTTCAGATTTATTTCCCTCAGTATAAATTTCTTTAAAATCATTAGAATTTAACCAAATATCATTTTCAATATCTTCCTTACTTGACCAATCATCACCACAACAACCATAACAAGATAATTTTAAATCCTTTAACTGACAAGGATAAGCTTTCATTAAATCTTGTTTTTCAGAATTAAAACTTTTTTGATTATTATTTTCAGTCATTTCTAATTAAAAAAACCTTTTTGTATTTAAAAAGTAAAGTTTTTACTAAAAATCTACTCCAAATCTTCAAACTCAAATCTTCGCCTAAAAAATTCTTGAATTAACTCTCCAGAAATATTTAACATTGAATAATTATGATTATCAAACTCTTTACTTTGTAAAAATCTAATAAATGCTTTTCTTTCATTTAACTCCATATTACACCAAAACTTAACAGTTTCACACTCAAATTCAGTATCACAAAATCCTACACGTAAATCTTGTTTTGGAGCAATAGTTTTTTTAGAAGATACAACTAAATTTACAAATGGATGTAATGGACAAGCAACACAACTATCTTTAAAATCAACTAAATTTCTACAAACTCCACTAGATAAGGTATCTTTAATACCATACCTATCACGAAACGATTTTAAATTTTCATCGGACTTTTCTTTATCTAAATAATATTTTTTAAAATCATAATTATTTTTCTCTAAATCAGAATTAATTTGTGAACTAGAACTTAGTCCATTTCTACAACAACCATAACAAGACAAACTTAAATCCTTTAATTGACAAGGATAAGAATTCATCAAATTCATTTCGTCCTCTTGCTCACAATCTTTAATCATTTCAAAATAAAAAATAAAGTTTTGTTAAATTAACAAACTTTTCCTGGAATCTTTTTATCAACAGACACACCAGAAACTTCCTTTCCAGAAAATGAAACTTTCCCATTTTCATCTCCAAACATTTCAACCTTCTTAAAAGCCTTAGAATTAATAATTTTCTCATTATCAGCAACATCAGAACCAACCTTTAAATTACTTCCAACATCTAATTCACTTGATAATAAACCACAATCATTTTCATCCTCACAAGCTAAAATCATCCCATTTGAATCATAACCCCCAAGCTTTGCAGGCTTTAAATTCGTAATAACAATAACCTTTCTATTTTCTAATTGTTCTAAAGTATATAATGTTTGTAAGCCAGAAACAATTTGTCTCTTTTCATTTCCTAAATTTACTTGAATAATATATAACTTATCAGAATCTGGATGTTTTGAAACTTCATCAATTTGTCCAACCTTTAAATTTAATTTAGCAAATCCTTCTCTAGGTTTCTCAACTTCAACAGCTGGCTTCTCCAATTTAATTCTTTCAAATAAATTTTCCTTAGCTCCTAACTTATGCCCCGCAGGTAAAAATTCAACCTCAAACTTATTATTATTTTTAACATTAAACTGTTTAAATAACAATTCAGTTTTAGACGGAATAATACAATTTGTATACTTACCAAAATAAATACAAGCTGAACATAAAACATTCATAATAGTCCCTAATCTCTTCTCATCAGATTCAGCCCAAGGAGATACTTTATTCACATAAGCATTAGTATCTCTAATTGCAGTCCATAAAACAGTAAAAGCTTTAGTATATTCTAAATTTTGCATCAAAGAATTAAACTCCTCATAAATTGAAATACTAGAAATTAACTCTTTATCAACATCCTCTAATTCTCCAATTTCAGGCATTCCTTCACTAAATGGTTTAGAAGTCATAGCATGAACTCTTGAAACTAAATTCCCAAAATCATTATTTAATTCATTATTAACTTTTTCAATAAACATTTTTTCAGAAAAATTCATATCTTCCCCAAAACTTCCACCAGTAATTAAAAAATACTTAAACTCCTCAACACCAAACTTTTTAGAAAACTTTAAAGGATCAATAACATTTCCAAGAGATTTACTCATCTTATGTCCATTTTCATCTAAAATCATCCCATGAGCAAAAACTGATTTTGGCATTTGCATATCAACGGACATTAAAAAAGCTGGCCAATATACCTCATGAAACCACTTAATATCTTTTCCAATCATATGAACATTACAAGGCCAAAAATCCATCTTATCATTATTCTCAAGCGCTGACATATAATTAAATAATGCATCAAACCAAACATAAGTTACATGAGTTGAATCAAAAGGTAACTCAATTCCCCACTCTAACTTATCCTTTGATCTAGAAATTGAAATATCTCTTAATCCCTCTTTAACTCTATTAATTGTTTCTTGTGCTTTAGACTTAGGTTTTAAAAAATCTGTTTCTTCATAAAATTTTAATAACTTATCTTCATACTTTGATAACTTAAAAAAATAATTTTCCTCTGAAACTGTTTCACATTCCTTTTTATGATCTGGACAAATATTTCCTTCTAATAAATCATCTTCCTCAACATACTTCTCACATCCAACACAATATAAACCTTCATAAGATCCTTTGTAAATATCCCCATTATCAAATGCTTTTTGTAACATTTTTGACACAAATACTTTATGATCTTCATCAGTAGTTCTTACAAAATAATCATTAGAAATATTTAATTTAGTTAATAACTGTTTAAACTGAGGAACCATTAAATCAACAAACTCTTTTGGAGACTTATTTATCTTCTCAGCATTTTCAACAATTTTTTGACCATGTTCATCAGTCCCTGTTAAAAAAAAAACTTCCTTTCCAATATCTCTATTCCATCTAGCTAAAACATCACACGCAATAGAAGTATAAGCGTGACCTAAATGTGGTTTTCCACTCGCATAATAAATTGGAGTAGTAATAAAAAATTTATTATTATTATTCATAATAAATATTAACAAATTAGACTTTAAAAACCTATTTAGAATTACTTTAATATTTCACGCAAATTATTAATTATAATTTGTTTTTTTCCATCATCAACTGGCAAAATTACTTTTAAATTTTGACCACCAAAAATCCATTTAATCTTATTATTAGTAATTAAAGGAATCTTAAGGGAATGTGGAATTTTTCCACCAACCATCTTTAAATCTAAATACCTTAAAAATTCACTCTTTAAAATATCCTCATATAAAACCAATCTTAAATCAACTGAATTTCTAATAGCAATACCAATATCTGTAAAAAAAACATCAACACCTCTATCAAAAACCTTATAATTTGCTAAAATATTTGATGACTTAAACTCCTCATCAGAAATTTGTTGAAATAATTTTTCCTTATTTTCTCGATATTCATCAAGACTCAATAAAGCAAAAACTCCCCAACTAAGAATTAATCCTAAAAATAAAATAAAAATAATCATACTTACCTTAAAACTCAATGAACCTAATTCAAATGCAGTTAAAAGATAAGATATGACCATTAGTCCTCAAACCACCCAAACTTTTTACGAATATTAATTCCAACAAAATTAAACATAAATACAAGACCTGTTGCAACAAAAATTAAAAACCATTCAAATTGACCTAAAGGCACAACATTAAATAACTTTGAAATAACTGGAACATATAAAACTAATAAATGTAAACCTAAACTTGAAACAATTGCCCAAAACAAATACATATTAGAAAATAATCCTAAACCAAATTCACTCCTAATTGAATAAATTCTCACCATCTCCATCATAACAATCGCAGTAAAAGCAATAGTTTGTAACTTAATAATATCCCAACCTAAAGTTGAACCATATTTAATTAATCCTAAAATAGAAATACAAATTAAAATTGCAACATACACAACATTAAATGCCATAGTTTTATCCATAATACTCTCACTAGACTTTTTAGGTTTAGAATCCATTAAAGTTTTAGAATATGGGTCAACACTTAAAGCAAGTGCAGGTAATCCATCAGTAACTAAATTTAACCAAACTAACATCACAGCAGTCATTGGAAGTGGCATATTTAAAATGATAGCAAAAAACACAACAAACACTTCAGCTAAATTTGAAGAAAATAAATAATTAATAAACTTCTTTAAATTTTCATAAATTCCTCTACCTTCCTCAACAGCTTTAACAATTGTTGTAAATTTATCATCAAGTAAAATCATATCAGAAGCTTCCTTTGAAACATCAGTCCCATTAATCCCCATAGCAACACCAATGTCAGCCTTTTTAATTGCTGGAGCATCATTTACTCCATCCCCAGTCATCGCAACCACATTTCCTTGAGATTGTAATATTCTTACAATCTCCATTTTATGCTCAGGTGCAACTCTTGCAAAAATATTTGTATTTTTTAAAACATCTCTTTTCTTAACATCAGATAACTTTTCAAAATCAACTCCCAACATACCATTCCCAACAATTCCAATCTTTTTAGCAATTCCTTGCGCAGTATTTAAATTATCTCCCGTAATCATAATTACACGAATTCCAGCAGTATGACATCTAGCAATTGATTCTTTAACTTCCTTATGAGGTTGATCCATCATTACCTGTAATCCAACAAAAACTAAATCTTCTTCAATATTTTTAGAATTAAACTCTTTATATGCAAACCCTAAAACTCTTAATGCTTCATCAGCATAATTTATATTTTGTTTTAAAATAATTTCCTTATCTTTATTAGTTATCTTTCTAACTTTCCCATTATCTAATATCTTATTACAAATATTCAAAACATTCTCTGGAGCACCTTTTGTAAAAACTAATTTTTCCTTAGTTTCAACATTTTCTCTAACAACACTCATTAATTTTCTTGTAGAATCAAAAGGAACTTCATCAATTCTTTTCCAGTTTTTTCTTAAATGCTCAAAATCAATCCCATACTTTTTCCCGGATACAACCAAAGCTCCCTCAGTTGGATCTCCGGTAATAGTCCAATGCCCATCCTTTTTCAAAACAGTAGACTCACTCGCATTAATTCCAATCTCAAATAATCTTTTTTCAATTGACTTGTCAACTTTTCCATTAGGATTATACCCTGTCCCAGTAACCTCTGACTCATTATCTATTGTCCAAACATTTCTAACAGTCATTTTATTCTCAGTTAAAGTTCCAGTTTTATCTGTACAAATAATATTAGTTCCACCTAATGTTTCAACTGAATCTAACTTTCTCATTAAAGCATTTTGAGAAACCATCTTTTTAACTCCAATAGCTAAAGCAACAGTTACAATTGCCGGTAATCCTGAAGGCACAGCAGCAACTGCTAAACTAATCGCAACTAAAAACCACTTCTCACTAGCAGCACTAATAAATCCTGCTACATCACCTGAAAATAATAAACTTAAAAATCCTGCTTTATATGTTCCCATAAAAAATACAATAAAACAAATAATAATAATTCCAAATCCGATTTTTTTTCCAAATGAATCTAACTTTTTTTGTAATGGAGTTAATTCAGCTTCAGTAGAAGATAATAAATCAGCAATCTTTCCAATCTCAGTTCTCATACCAGTATCATATACAACAGCTGTTGCTTTCCCAGAAGTTACAATTGTTGAAGAAAATAACAAATTTGATCTTTCAGCGATAGCTAACTCACCACTTAATTTTTTAGGTTCCTTTAAAACAGCTTTACTCTCACCAGTTAAAGCAGCTTCAATAACAAATAATCCAATTGAATCTAATAATCTACAATCAGCAGGAATTTTATCTCCCTCTTCAAGTAAAATTACATCTCCTGGAACTAACTCAGAAACTGGAACAACATCAATTTGTGAATCACGAATAACTCTAGAACTACTCGCAGAAATTTTTGATAACGCAGCAATTGATTTTTCAGCTTTAAACTCTTGAAAAAATCCAAAACACGCATTAAAAATTAAAATAACTAAAATTAAAACTGCCTCAGCAACTTCTCCAGCTATAAAAGAAATAACTGTTGCAAAAATTAGAATATAAATAATAAAACTTCTAAACTGATTCAAAAATAAAATAAATGGATTTACTCCTTTTTTTTCAGATAATTTGTTCTCTCCAAATTCTTCAAGCCTACTTAATGCTTGTTTTTTAGAAAGACCTTTATCTCTATCAGATTTTAATTTACTTAAACTCTCTCCTGGACTTAAATTGTAATATTTCATATTTCAAAAATTATTTTATTTATTATAAATTATAGTAATTATCTAAAAATACAAATAAATTACTTAATCAATTATTAAATAAATTAGACTCATATTACACAATAATTAAAATTAATTTATCTTCTAAACTCCTCGTCCAAAACATCTATCCCAGAAAATTTATTATCTGAAACTAATTTTTGTTCATATTTTCCAATTCTACATTCCAATTTTGTAATTGCATCTTCAAACTGTTTAGCTGAACTTAAATGTAATTTTTTATAATACAAATATGTAGTAATTAAAAATACATTAAATAATGTCATAAGTAAAATCCATATCTCTAAAGGCATAATAATTATATGATTTTTATCTAAATAAAACTCGTGTTGATATTTTATACTAATACATTAATTAAAAGAAAATAATTCAACTTATTAGAAATAATACTTTATTTTAGTTTTAAATTTAATTTTAGAATTATAAAAAAAGCGCCGAACACGAGATTTGAAGTTTTGTGAACTTGTTCACAAATTTTAATAATTATTTATAAAAATTTTAATTTTTAGATAAAGAATTATTATACTCGCAATTTTGCGGGTGAAAAAAAGCGCCGAAGACGGGATTTGAACCCGCAATTCGAAACGAACTAGATTTCCAGTCTAGCGCAATACCGGATTATGCGACCTCGGCAATATGTATATTTTTAATTTAAAAGCGCCCACAGACGGATTTGAACCGCCA
>AYRE01000114.1_pt1 | contig 9856 bp, 9 predicted proteins | sample 183791 | NCBI WGS metagenome assembly AYRE01 (sample SAMN02391470, study PRJNA226580) | bioreactor metagenome | isolation source: day 6 sample from continuous culture bioreactor with low C:N ratio... | place: Germany: Bremen | reverse complement strand
ACAATTATAGTCTGTCTTATTCTAATATCTTTTTCATCAGATGTTTTATCTATTATTGAGTAATCAAAGTTTATTTTGTAATGATCTTTTTTTAAATGAAGTTTTACATCACGGATAAATACTTCCATGCTGCCAGTTTTATAGGCAAAAGAAAAAATCTTTTGTCTATAAATATAAAGTGGTATTATTGATCCAATAAGTATTGAAGAAAATATTATAAATTCAATATCTAATACCATATCTTATCCTTTAGATTATTTCTGGATTTATTTGATGCTTTATTAGAGTTTTATTAGCAGTTTTATGATCACCACTTGCTAGTTGTTGTAATTCATTAATATGAATTACTGGTAATAATACATCTCTTCCACAAATTTTTTCAAATTGTTTTCTATTATAATCAAAAATATAAAAATCTTCAATAGTATCAACTAATAAGAAATCTGCATTATTATCAAATGCATCTAATAAAATTGTATATGCTACAAAATATGTAATCTTAGGATTTGCATTAAATGTATTTTTTGCTAAGTCTAGTTTTAGTGAATCTAAATTTAACATTTTTGCATCTAATTTATTTACTAATGTTTCATATTTACTTTCATTGCTTGATGAATAATAAGCAATATTAAAGTCTTTAAAATCATGTTTAACTTCATAATCGTCTTGGAATTCTCCAAAATCTAATTTTAAAGTAGTGTTGATTCTATAGTTTTGTTTTTCAGTCTCTTCATAATATCTAAGAGTTGTTTGTAGCTTTTTAATTTTTTCTTCTACCGAAGAGTCTAAATTATAAATTCTATTTTTTAAACTTGTATGATATTGAGCTGAAATTTCTACTTCAGATAAAGCAAGTAAGATTTTATTTTTTATTTTTGTATTACTATTTTCAATTAAATCTTGTGCAATAATTAATACTGCATCCCCAATATAATCTGTATTGAAATTTAATGTATTTGAAGCATAATAGTAATGCTTTAATTCTTGGTATTTTTTTCTTAGTTCATCACTTAAAAATTCATCTAAAATAGAAATTCTTTCATTGAAGTCTTTTTCGTCGATTAATAAATCATTGTAAGCTCTTCTAATTGAAATTGGTTCTATAGTTAAGTCTTTTCCAAAGTTTTCAACTAATTCAGTAAGTGTAATAGATGCTTTAACATAAACACCGTTTACAACAAGGTCAAATTCTTCACAGTTAACATATCCAAATTTTGCATTTTTATTAATAGTATTTAAAATATCTAATAGATTTTTTTCATCTTTAATTTTTAAAAAATGTTTTGTGTAAAATGGTAAGTAGTCAGAATTGCTGTCAAATTTAAATAAAGAAATTTCTAGTTTCATATTATTAATATCACCTTTTATAATAATTGTATAGATTCTATGTAATTTTAACTTAAATAAATGATAAGCATGTGTTTTTTTTGCCTATCATTTAAAAAGTGTGCTATTCAGTAAACCTTTTTACATCTGCACCGATTTGAGTAAGCTTACCTTCTAAGTCTTCATAACCTCTATCTAGATGATAAATTCTATGAATATTAGTTTCACCTTTAGCTACAAGAGCAGCTAATACAAGTGCAGAAGAGGCTCTTAAATCTGTAGCCATTACATCTGTACCATTTAATGTTCCCGCTTGACCATTAATAGTTGCAGTATTTCCATTTAGATGAATATCAGCTCCAAGTCTTAATAATTCACTAACATGCATAAATCTATTTTCAAATAATCTTTCATCAATAGTACTTGTTCCATTCGCTTGTGTAGCTAATGCCATAAATTGAGCTTGCATATCAGTTGGAAATCCTGGATATTCAGTTGTAATAATATTCACAGGTTTAATTTCATCTGTTGGACATACAGTTAAACTTGTTTTATCTTGAATAACTTCAAAGTTCATTTCTTCAAGTTTTGCAGTTACTGCTTCTAAATGTAAAGGAATTACTTTATTGATTTTAACTTTCTTGTTAGTAATTGCTGCTGCACACATATATGTTCCAGCTTCAATTCTATCTGGAATAATATCAAAGTCTTTAAATTCAAGTAATTCTTTATTTGTTCCTTGAATAGTTAATTTTGAAGTTCCAATACCTTCAATTTTTACTCCAGCATCTACTAAAACATCACATAATTGTTCAATTTCAGGCTCTTTAGCTGCATTAATAATTGTTGTTTCACCATTAGCTAATGCTGCCGCCATTAGAATATTTTCAGTTCCACCAACAGTTACTTTATCAAATACAATTTTTGCACCTTTTAAACCTTCAGGAGCTGTTGCTTGAATATAACCATGTTTGATTTCAATAATTGCACCCATTTGCTCTAAAGCTTTTAAGTGTAAATCAACTGGTCTTTGACCAATTGCACATCCACCAGGAAGTGAAACCTCACAATGACCAAATCTAGATAAAAGAGGACCTAGTACTAATATTGATGCTCTCATTGTTTTTACAATGTCGTAAGTTGCTGTTGTTTTATCTATTGATAATGCATTAATTTTTACTTGATTTTCATCTTTTTCAAATGTTCCACCAAGTTTTCCAATTAATTTTAAAAAAGTGTTAATATCTACTACATTTGGCATATTACCAATGTTAATTTCGTTTTTTGCTAGTATTGTCGATGCAATAAGTGGCAATGCCGCATTTTTTGCACCTGAGATAGTAACTTCACCCGAAATTTCTTTATTTCCAATGATTTTTAAATATTCCATATTATTCCTACTACAAGTTATATCTTTATAAAAGTTTATATGGTATCTAAAAATTGCTTTAAAAATTGGGACTAATAATCTTTTTTTAATATGATAAGCAATACAATGGCGCTTTTAATTTAGGAAATTATATGGAAAACAATGTACGTCTTGGTATAAAATATATGATATTTGCTTCGTTGCTATTCGCTTTTATGGGTGCTGTAGCAAAAGAGTTAAGTGATTCAATGAGCTCAATCGAGGTTGTGTTTTTTAGGAATGTTTTTGGGGTGATTTTAATACTATTATCAATCTATAAAAGTCCTTTAAATCAAACTGGTGGAAAACTCGGATTACTAATTTTTAGAGGTATTGCTGGATTTGTTGCATTGCTTTTTTTCTTTTATAATATAGCACAAATTCCTCTGGGTGAGGCTATGACATTCTCAAAAACTTCTACAATATTTTCAGCAATTTTTGCATATATATTTGTGCAAGAAAAACTGGGCTTCAAAGGTTGGATTGGAGTATTTGTAGGTTTTGTTGGAATATTATTCATTACTAAGTTTGATGGTTCAAATTTAGATAAAACTGACTATTTAGGAATCCTATGTGGTGTGGGCGCGGGTCTTGCTTATACTTCAATTAGAGAATTAAGAAAATTTTATGATTCTAGGGCAATTGTTCTGTCTTTTATGACAATTGGAACAATTGGTCCTTTAATCTTATTGATAATAGGTGAATTCTATACAAATGAGAAATTAGACTTTTTATTTGCCAAATTTGTTATGCCAAATACAAATGATTGGTTATTTATTATTTTATTGGGTCTATTCGCAACATTTGCACAGATTTTTATGACAAAAGCTTATTCACATGCTAAAGCGGGAATTATCGGGACTATCTCATACTCAAATATTGCTTTTTCAATTATTTTAGGTATGTTTTTAGGGGATGCATTCCCTGACATTTGGATTATTTTTGGTATACTTTTGATAGTCGTAAGTGGGCTATTGGTTTCTAGTAAAAAGAACTAGTAAAGGAATATTATGGAAGTTAGTATTTATACGGTTTTATGGATATTGTTTGCAATTATTATTGTAGCATGGTATGTACATGATAAATATGTACAAAGAGATCATCAATTATTGGTGAATTACCCAATCATCGGTCGTTTAAGATATGTTTTGGAAGAAGCAAGAGAGCCTTTTAGACAATATTTTGGTGATGAAAAATTTTATGAATCTAAAGATAAGTTGGACTGGGTTTATAAAGCAGCAAATGATGCACCAAATTATGCAGCCTTTTCTCCGGCTCAACCTTTACCAAAGCCAAAATTTATGATTAGACACGCAAATATTGTGTTAAATGATAATGAAGTAGATGAAGAATTTGAAGTTGTATTTGGAGCAAGTAGAAAGAAACCATATACAGCAAAAACAATTATTGCAAGATCTGCTATGAGTGATGGATCTATTTCTCCTGAGGGAACAAGAGCCTTTGTAAGAGGTGCTCAAATGGGTGGATTCCCAATTAACTCAGGTGAGGGTGGAGTTACATCTAACTTCTTTGTTACTCATCAATCTTATAAACCTGAATATATGAAAATTGTTCATGGTACATATTTTTCTAAGAAAGTTAAAGATGTAGTTAACTTCTTCTTTAATGGTGCAATGGCAGCAGATGCATATAGAAAAATGGTATTTGGAAAAGATAAAGAAGCAGAAACTTATGTTTTTGATTTAAAATCACAACTATTTCATAGAATAAACTGGGATGCTCCTTTATCAGACTTCCCAGAAGAAGTTCCAGAAGATATGGCTGAGATTATTTTACAGTTAAGTTCTGGATTATATGGTGCTAGGGATAAAGAAGGTAATTTTGATCCTGATAGATATCAAAAAACTATGAGATTCTGTAGAATGACTGAAATTAAAATTGCTCAAGGTGCAAAACAAACAGGTGGTAAATTAGCCGCTCATAAAGTAACACCAGCAATTGCTTATTATAGAAATGTTGAAGCTCATACTGATGTATTCTCTCCAAATAGATTTCCTTATGCGAACTCTATTGAAGAGTTATTTGATTTTGTAGGAAAACTACAAGAATTATCAGATAAACCAGTTGGTTTCAAAATTGTAATTTCAGATTTAGAAAATATCGAACCATATGCAAAAGAGATTAAAAGAAGAATAGATGCAGGAGATACAAGATATCCTGACTTTATTTCTATTGATGGTGGATCTGGTGGATCTGCAACTGCTCCTATTGAAATGATGGAAAGAGTTGGTTTAAATATTAGAGATTCTGTTTATTTAGCTGATAAAGTTCTTTCTGATTATGGAGTTAGAGAACATGTAAAAATTGTAGCAAGTGGTAAAGTTCTTACTCCTGATGATGTAATTGTAATTTTATCATTAGGTGCTGATTTTATTCAGATTGCTAGAGGATTTATGATGAGTGCTGGTTGTATTAGAGCTAGGTATTGTTCAGGTACAACAGGTCATGATTGTCCAGTTGGATTAGCAACTCAAAATAAAGATAAAAGAAAAAAATATTTTGTTTATAAACAAGCAAAAAAAGTTAGAAATTACCATAATAACTTATTAAAAAGTGTTAGAGGTATGTTAGCTATTATGGGTCTTAAGAATATTAATCAGTTAAATAAACATAGAATTATGTTTTTAGATAAAGATTCAAGAGTACATGATAATATTGATCATGTATTTAAAAGAAGACTTGATATTGGTAAAGATCTGGAGGATGAATACCATGAATCTAGATAAGGTTATTGCAGGATTTTTTATAATCCTTGCAATGACTGTAAACTTTGGCTTTTTCTATGGGGATTTATATTCACTAGAAAGCCATAGTAAATATGAGTTATTTGCAGCAATTGTTATTAATATAATTGCAACTACATTAAAGTTAGGAGATAGAACACAAATGGGTTCTGTTCTTTTAGCTACATCTTTAGTTGCTGATATTCAATTAATCGCTGCTGCTATTGTATGGACTGTTGCAGCTTATGTATATACAGTTGATGCTGAGATTGTAGCTACTATTGTATCTTTATCAGGGGGAGCATTATTAGCTAATGTTATTTCTGTTGCATTATATGTAGGGGATACTCTTAAATCAAAAAGATAAAGTAGGTTTTCACTTTGGAAAATAGCTCACTTTTTATAATTTTACAAAGAATGAGAATACCTTTTTTGGTTATCGTTCTTTCTTATACTATTGCAATCATTGGATTGCTTGTTATTGATGGTGTTGACATAGATGGGAAACATCATCAAATGACAATCTTCGATGCTTTTTATTTTGTTTCTTATATGGCTACTACAATTGGTTTTGGAGAAACACCATATACCTTCACATATTCACAAAGAATCTGGGTTACTTTTTCTATTTATTTAACAGTACTAGGTTGGTTTTATGGAATAGGTTCATTAGTATCATTACTTCAAGATAAACTTTTTTTAAAAGAGATTGAAAAGTCAAAGTTTAAAAAACAAGTAGTAAATCTAAAAGAAAAATTCATAATTGTATTAGGATATAACCAAATCACTAGTGAGATAATACATAAAGCAATAGAAGAGGGAATTAGAACAGTAGTAATTGAAAAAGATAAAAGTAAAGTAAATGAATTAATATTAGAGAGTTTTACTCCAACTGTTCCTGTATTAAATTGTGATACATATTCTATAAAAGCCTTAGAGTTTGCAGGAATAAAAAAACATAATTGTAAAGCTGTTGTTTCTTTATTTGAAGAAGATAGTATGAATTTACGTATTGCCTTAACTTCAAAATTACTAAACAAACATGTACAACTTGTGGCAAAATCTACAACTACAAATCAAACAGAGAACTTAAAAGATTTAGATGTAGAAACTATTGCAAATCCATTTTCTATTATTTCATCTGAAATAAATATGGCCTTAACTGCTCCAAATTTATTAAAATTAGAGAAGTGGATATATGGCTTAGAAACATTAGTTTCAACTCTACCTATTTTTCCCAAAGGCAAATATATTATTTGTGGATATGGAAGATTAGGTAAAAAAATATTTGAAAAACTAAAATCAAATAATATTGAAGCAAAACTTGTAGAAATAAATGAAAATAAATTGGATCAATTTTCAAATGATGAAATATCTAATCTAACCTTCGGAAATGCAGATGATAAAGAGATGTTACTAAGTGTTGGTATAAAAGATGCCGCTGCAATTATTGCGACAACTAATAATGACACTATAAATTTATCAATATTGGCAACTGCAAAAAAATTAAATAGTGATATTTTAACAATAGTTCGTGAAAATGAAATGGAAGATTTCTCAATATTTCAAAGTGCAAATATTGATCATATTTTTATGCCATCTAAGATTCTTATTAATAAAACAACAAATGCTTTATTAAAACCTCTCTCTGATGAATTTATAAAAATGATATTAAAAAAAGATGAACATTGGGCAGCTTTGCTTGTAAAGCAGTTATTACAAGAAATTAATGAAAGCCCTTTACTTTTAGAAATAGAGATAAATGAGAAAAAAACACCTGAAATATTCAAACATTTAGATGATGATAATTCTCTAAGTATGGATATTTTTTATAGGTCTTTACATAATCAAGATCAGAGTAATAATGTGGTACCATTGCTGCTTCAAAGAGAAAAAGAAAATATACTTTTACCTGAAAACTCTTTCTCCCTTGAAATAGGAGATAAGATTTTATTTGCATGTGATGAAAATGCAAAAGATGATATTGAATATATATGCCAAAATATATATGAATTTTATTATGCTTTAACAGGTAAAGAAAAACAAACAATTTTTAAAAGGAATTAAATGAAAATTTTAACTGGACCATGTGTTTTAGAAGATAGAGACACAGTAATGAGAATTGCAGAAAAATTATTACCAATGAGCGAAGATAAAAGAATCGAATTTTATTTTAAAGCTTCATTTGATAAAGCAAATAGAACAAGTTTAGACTCTTTTAGAGGACCAGGACTTGAAGAAGGTTTAAAATTATTCCAAGAAATAAAAGAACAATTCGGATACAAATTAGTAAGTGATATTCATGAATCATATCAAGCTAAACCAGCTGGTGAAGTTTTAGATGTATTACAAATCCCAGCATTTTTATGTAGACAAACTGATTTATTAGTAGAAGCTGCAAAAACTAACTGTAAAGTAAATATTAAAAAAGGTCAGTTCTTAGCAGCTGGTTCTATGAAACACCCAGTTGAAAAAATATTAAAAACAAGAGGTGTTGATGAGGTTTCTTATGAAAACTCAAATAACAATGGTGTATGGCTTTGTGAAAGAGGAAATACATTTGGTTATGGAGCATTAGTAGTTGATATGAAAAACTTAATTGCAATGAGAGAATATGCCCCTGTTATTTTTGATGCAACTCACTCTGCACAAGTACCAAGTACTGGTGGAACTACTGGTGGTAACGCTGCAATTGTTCCAAGTCTTGCAAAAGCTGCTGCTGCTGTTGGTGTTGATGGTTTCTTCTTTGAAACTCACACTGATCCTAGCGTTGCATTAAGTGATGGCCCAAATATGGTTCAAGTTGATGAATTATACAATGTTGTTAACGATATTTTTGCTATCAAAGAAGTTTTAGGTAACTAAGAATACTGCTTTAAAATACAAAATAATTAATCCCTTTTTTAGGGATTAATTTACTTTTAGATATAATCCCAAAATAAATATAGAAATTAAATACACATGATAAAAATAATTTATCATTACTCGGAGAAATAAATGAACATTATTGAAGGTAATTTAAGATTACAAGGTAACGAAAAAGTTGCTATTATTAATGGAAGATTCAATCATATCGTAACAGATAGATTAGTTGAAGGTGCAGAAGATGCATTTAAAAGACATGGTGGAAATACTGAAAACTTAGATTTAATCTTAGTTCCAGGTGCATTTGAAATTCCATTCGCTTTAGAAAAAGCATTAGCTTCTGGTAAATACGATGCAGTTTGTTGTGTAGGTGCAGTAATTAGAGGGGCAACTCCTCACTTTGATTACATTTCAGCTGAAGCTACAAAAGGTATTGCAACAGTTGCTTTAAAATATGGTAAGCCAGTAGCAAACGGTGTTTTAACTACTGATACTATTGAGCAATCAATTGAAAGAGCTGGATCAAAAGTAGGTAACAAAGGTGCAGAAGCTATGGTTACTATTATTGAGATGTTAGACTTATATAAAGCGATGGAGAAGTAATTTGGCAACTAGAACACAAGCTAGAGAATCAGTAATTGGTTTATTATATGCTTACGATTTAGGTAATGAAGGTATTGCTAAATTTGTTGATGATATTTTAGAAGATAAAAAAATTAGAAACAAACAAAAAGACTTTGCTTTAAAATTATTTAATGGTACAGTTGATAACTTAGAAAAAATTGATGAAGAATTAATTTCTCACTTAAAACAAGGTGGAATTACTGATATTGGTTCTGTTGAAAAATCAATTTTAAGACTTGCTATTTTTGAAATCTTCGTAGAAGGTGTAGAAAAAGCAATCGTTATTAATGAAGCAATTGAATTATCTAAAAAATTAGCAAGTGATGGTGCTCCTAAATTTATTAATGGTCTATTAGACAAAGTACAAAAGGCTTAGTTTCATGAGTAATGATATGAAGTTATGTGTATCTTTAGATTTACCAACTGCTAAACAGAATCTAGAAATTGTTAAAGAGATCAAAGATTTTGATGTTTGGTTAAAAGTAGGGTTTAGATCATATATTAGAGATGGGAAAGAGTTTCTAGAAGAGATTAAAGCTATTAATCCTAACTTTAAAATCTTTTTAGATCTAAAGTTATATGATATTCCTAATACAATGGCAGATGCAGCTGAAGAAATTGCTAATTTTGGATTAGTAGATATGTTTAATGTTCATGCAAGTGCTGGTGTAAAAGCTATGAGTACTGTTATGGATAGAATTAAAGATATTCCTAATAAACCTTTAGTATTAGCAGTAACTGCACTTACATCATTTGATAATGATGCATTTAAAGCAGTATATAATGAAGATATAGCTTCAAAAGCAACTCAATTTGCAAAAGATACACATGAGTCAGGAATTGACGGTGTTGTATGTTCTGCCTTTGAGAGTTTAGATATTAAAAATAA
>AYRE01000113.1_pt1 | contig 9870 bp, 9 predicted proteins | sample 183791 | NCBI WGS metagenome assembly AYRE01 (sample SAMN02391470, study PRJNA226580) | bioreactor metagenome | isolation source: day 6 sample from continuous culture bioreactor with low C:N ratio... | place: Germany: Bremen | reverse complement strand
ATAATCAATATATTTGTTTATATTGGCAACTAAGTCTATAATAGATATAGTTTCATAATTAATTAAAAAGAGTAGTAATGTACAAAATTTCCGTAAGTAAAGAGTTATTTGAAGATATATTGTTAAAGAAAACACTTGTACTTACAAAAGAGAATAATCGTTATTGGAAAAAAGAGTTACTAGAACCAAAAATAATAGATGATAAAATCTCTTATGAGATTAGACAGTTTGAACAATTAACAATTACTAATGGTTTAGGTAATGATAAACCACAGTTAGTAATAGAGTGTAATAAGGTAGCTTATTCAAGCTCTTTTGATAGATTTGAGTTTAGTCTTGGTAAAGTCTTAGAACAGAAGAATACGACTATGGGAGAGGATTATAAAGATAATCTAATCGAACAACTACTAAAAGAGAAACAACTTTTAGAAGATAGAATGACTAGAGATTATTTAACAGGTGTTTTTAATCGAAAAAAGATGGAAGAAGATTTAGAAAAATACGTAAAACAAAATAATGCTTCACTCCTTTGTGCTATTTTTATAGATGCTGATAGGTTCAAAGACATAAATGACAATTATGGACATGATGCTGGAGATAGGGTCTTACAGTATCTTGGTGAAAAACTTCGAACTCATGCATATTATTTAAATGGAGAAGTATATCGTTATGGAGGAGAAGAGTTTGTGATTTTATGTTTCTTACCATCTTTGATGCTTGAATCAAAACTAAATGATTTACAAAAAGACATTAAGTCTCAAAAGGTACATCACTCAAATAAAGACATTTCAATTACTGTTAGTATTGGGGTTTCTTTTTATAAAAATTATAATGATAAAGATAAATTACTTCAAAAAGCAGATGAGGGTGTTTATAAAGCCAAAGCTAATGGCCGAGATAGAATAGAAATTTTCTATAACAACTAGAGAAAACTCTAGTTATTACAAGAAAAACTATTTAGCAATTTTGTTAGCGATTGCTTCGATGTCTGCATCAGATAATGAAGATACTTGACCTTTCATTAAACCTTTCATTGGACCACCGTAAGAACCATCTTTATAACCTTTCATTGCTGCAATGAAATCTGCTTTTGACATATCTTTAATTACTTTTGATTTACCTAAAGCTGCTTTTTCACCGTTTGCTCCGTGACATCCTGCACACTTAGCGTATGGGTTAGCAAATGCTACACATGCTGCAAGTAAAGATGCTGCGATTACTAGTTTTTTCATATTAAATCCTTCTACATTGTTTTTTAATAAGATACATTTTAATGAATTTCTTATTATAAGTACTTGATTCTAGTCAATAAAAGTGGAAAAAAAGTAGAAAAGTATAAAAATATAGCAAAAATGCTATATTTTTATTTAGTAAGAAGTTCTTTTTTTAGTTCTTCTTTGTTTACCTTATTCTTATCTGAAGGTACAAGAGGTAAAGATTTCTTATAAATTATTTGTGATGGAATCATATATGAAGCTAAATGCTTTTTAAGTTCAAAGATAATTTCTTTTGGAGCAAGTTCACTTTGTGCACTATATACTAAAACAATCTCTTCTTCAATATCTGGATTCTGCACTGAGAATACAGCACATTGATCAATTTCTTTAATATTTTTAGCTACTACTGATTCAATCTCATAAGGACTTACTCTAAATCCTCTTGTTTTAATCATATCATCATGTCTAGATACAAAGTAGAAATAACCTTCTTCATCTTTATATACATAATCCCCAGTTGCAATTACCGTTTCATCTGCTAATTGCCCATCTAGGTCAATTACATCTTTTAGAATTTGAATAGATTTGAATCTCTCACTAGTTTCAATTGGTGCATTCCAGAATCCTTTATAGATGTAACCACCTCTATGGATTAATTCACCAACTTCTCTAAGTCCACACTCTTTACCTTCTTCATTAATTACATATAACTCAACATCAGGAATTGCTTTTCCAATTGAATCAGGTCTAATATGAATTTGTGATGGGTCTAAGTACGTTGATCTAAATGCTTCTGTTAAACCATGCATAGAATAGAACTTTGCATCAGGGAAGAATTTATCTAAATCTTTTAACATCTTTTGAGTTACATTTCCACCTGAAGATGTAAGAATTCTTACTTTTGATAATAGTTCAATACTTGGAAGTCTATGTTCATCTTCATCAAACATAGCAGTAATATTAATAGGCATTAATGGTACTACTGTTACATTATCATTGATTAAGTGATTGAAGAAGTCATTAGCTAAAATAAGTCTATGTAAGGCTAAAGTAGCTCTTTTATACAATGTACAAAAGATTTGATTTAGACCATAATCAAGATTAAAAATTAAAGTTCCAGAGATAACATCGTCTTCTTTTAAATCTAAATATTGAGATACAACTCTAGCAGAATCAATTAAGTTTCTATGAGAGATTACAATACCTTTTGGTTGTCCTGTAATACCAAATGAATAAGTAATTACAGCATTGTCATGGCCATTTACATCATGGTAATATGGTTTATTATAGTATTTATAAATTTCTTCAAAAGATGGAATATCTTTTTGAACTGTTTCATAAGAAATAATATGACCAGCAAAATTGATTTTCTCTATACTCTCTAATTTATCAGTAATAATACATTTAATATCACAATCATTAGTAATATATTCTACTTGTTCAGACTTTAATAGTTTTGTTAATGGAACTAATACATAATCAGTAGATAAAATAGCAAGAATTGCAATAACTTGGTCTATTCCTTTTGTTGAATAAACACCAATTCTAGTTCCCTTTGGTAAATCTAATTCTTTTAAATAAAAGGCAACTTGATTTACTTTTTTTAATAAGTCAGTATATGAAATGTTTTTTGAATTGAAAGTAATTGCTGTTTTATCTCCATGAGATAACGCAGCATCTTCAATTAAAGTTCTAATACAGTTAATAGACATTTATATTTCCTTTTATTTTTCTTTCACGCCAAGAGTCCAAATATCGTAATTACTATCCATTACGATGTTTGGATTATGTTGTGAACTTAATATTTTTTGATAGAAAAATGATACAATATCTTCAATTTCTTCCGGCTTTAATACTTTAGATATTCCACCTGTAAATACGATTGAATTTAGTGCATGTAATTTTAAATTAATATATGCTTTTCTATAAGTTGATACTTTACAAAGTACTAAGAAAATAGCTAATTGCATTAAAATAGTAGTTGCTTTTTCGCTTGTTTCATCAAAGATATGTTCTGTAACTTTTAAGTGAGCTAATAATTCATAAACAAATTCATTATTCTTAGCTGCAAAAATTAGAGACTCTTTTGATTTATAAACCCCAAGTTTTTTAAATACTAATCTATCGTACTCATTTTCTGTAACCATATTTTCATCTACTAAATCTTTTGAGTAGTGAATATCAGTAGTCGCTCCACCAATATCAATAAGAATATATGGATTAGCTACTGTAAATTTAGTACCAATATATGGTAATGTTTTATTTACAATATATGGAGTTGAGAAAATTTGGTTTGAAGTAATATCATATAAGTGTTTGATATCTTCTTTCCCCATAATATCTGCTTGGTATAGGTTTGTTAAATACTCTTTTAAATTCTCTTCTTCAACATGAAGTTTATTCGTAATAATATTTGGTAAAACTACTAAGTTCTCAATATTTTCACTTAAATAAGGAGCTTCTTTTTGACTACCTGTATATACAATATTTGAGTAATTAATATCATTTAAAAATTTAAATAGTTTTTCATCAAAGATTTTAGAAACAGAATCAATTCCACCTACAACTATAACAACATCGATTAATTCACTAGGTCTTGAAGTTGTATCAATATCTTTATATAAAACAGTATCAATAATATTAATACCAGAGTTAAAAGCAATATTAGTTGCATATTTTAATGAAAAGGAATTACTAATTCCAATAATAAGTGTACTTAATCCACCATTTGCTGATGAACAAATATATACATCTTCTTTTTCATAAGAGTTAATTGTATCACCACATTTATATGTTAAATCATCATAAATATCTTTGTTGAAATCTCTAAAGTGTTGTTCAACACCTTTTGAAGTACTCATTTTAAAATAAGTACTTCCCACATCAATTAATAGTTTGTCATTTGTATTTTCGTTTACTTGGCTCATTATTGCATAATCCCTATATCATGGATAATATCATTTACGATTGAAGTCGTATCTTTTGTTAAATCACATTGCGCTTTTTCATATTCAAAACATCTATCAGGAATTGGAACTTTTCCTTTTTTTATAATTCTAATGTTTTTCTTTTTATCTCTAATTGTAATCATCTCATTATTATTAATAATATGTGGAGAGAATGGTACGTCAATAGTTCCATTTTTAATTGAGTTAAATACTTTTCTCCATAATGTGTCAGCTTTATCATTGAATACAGCTTCCATAATTGCCATTACTTCTAAAGTTAGAATCTCTTCTTCCTCTTCATCTACTATATTTGGTAAACCATTTAAGATTCTTAATAAATATTGAGTGTTTGCTACTGTTTCAGCATTTGCTTCTTTTGTAGGAATTCCAGAAGCTTCTTGTTTTGTTTTTGTAATAAGTTTATTTGCTCCAACCATAGATGCAATTACAGTTGACATATTAATTAATTGTCCTGCAAAGTTTGGATCCATTGGGAAAGCACCCATCCATTGGTGGTAAACTAAGTGAATATCAGCATCAGTTACACCAATTTCATGAGCATAATGTTTTGCTAGTTTTTTAATTACTGCACCCATTACAATATCTTGGTTCATAGAACCTGTTTGTGAGAATGAAACAGAAAATGATTTTACACCTTCTTCAAGGGATAATAACATCTCAAGTAATTGAATTACAATAGTAATACAAGGAGGAACAAGTGTTGCTGTTAATGGTCCAAATGATTCTCTATTAATAGGTTCATTTAGTTTTGAGTAATCAGCACAAACTCTCTCAACGTATTTCCAGTATAAAAAGGCTTTATCTAATGGGAAGTTTTTTGAATATGGTAAAAGGTAAGTAATTGGACCACCTTCAATTTCAAAAATACCAGAAGCAATTGCAGTTTCAATTAAAAGTCTAGCATCAGGAGTACCATGTCTTAAAGAAATAGGTTTATCAAAATGAGTCATCATTTTTCTAGTATTTCTATATCCATGCGTTACTAGTGGATATCCATTTAACATATCTACTTCATTTTCTTCTGAAAGTCTTAACATTTTCTTTGCAGTTTCGTAGTCATTTAATCTTGTATTTGAATCAATAGTACAAGGTAATACATCTACATCAGCTTTATCAAAAAATTCGTAAAGTGCAAACATTTTGTCATAAGTTGGGAATCCACCTCTTGGCTGAACTAACATCTTATCTTTTGTTTTAAAGTTGTGAGAAATGAATAAGTTTTTTGAAGCGTTTTTTACAAACTCTTCAACTTCTGCAAAATCAAATCTATCTACATATTCATTGTTTAATATGATATTTCTTTCTTCTTGCAATAAACTCATCTATTTATTTCTCTCTTTCATAAAATCTTCTAATGCATCAAGACCTGTATTTAGGTCAACTTGGTGGAATACTAAATCAAATCCATAGTTCTTGAATCTTGGAACAATATCTTCTGCACTTCCAGTTCCTACTACTAAATTCCCACCAATCATAAATACAACATCATCTAAAAGATTTCCATATTTTGATTTTAAAATTTTAAGTTCTCTTGCCCAACCTTCGGCTTCACCATTAAGTGATGATATTAATAAAATATCAGCATCAGTTTCAATCACAGCATCAACAAATTCTTCTAAATAAGTATTAACACCTAAGTTAAATACTTCGAATTCTCTTGCTTGAAGTGAAAGTTCAATAAGTCTATTTGCTACAACGTGTATGTCGTTTCCTACTACGCCAGTTACTACTTTCATATTATATACCTAAATTCTTTTTTTATTAGTTTCTTCTTTATTTAAGGCAGATATATTATCCAAAAAGTGGTTAGATTTTTATTAGTTTTGTATAAGTGCTGATTATGATAAAGTATTAGACAATTATATATTTAAAAAAGTTTCATATTAATTATATAAAAATTACAGTTTTTATAATCTCTTTTAATACCTAATTTTTTTATTTTATAAGAAGTCTTTTTCACTTAAGTTTAGCCAAAAATCATCAGATCTATTACAAATATAAAAGATAGAAAATATTGTTATGATAGTTAGGATTATTATATAGAAGTACATACTTTTCCTTTTTTTTATTTATATATTATAAAAAGGAAAAGTGTTGAAGCGGTGTTCTTTTTAAGAAATTAATTCTATTGTATTTCTTCCATTTTCTTTAGCATTATATAAAGCATTATCAGCTCTTTGTAATAAGGTGTCAACTGTATCATTTTCTTTGTATGAACTTATTCCAAAACTAGCAGTAACATTTTTTTTCATTCCAAAATCAGAGTGTTCTAATACATCTTTTAGTTTTGAAGCTAGTTTCTTTGTATTTTCAATATCACTATTAGGACAAATGATTAGAAATTCTTCTCCACCCCATCTTCCTACAAAATCAGTAACTCTTGTATTTAGGCGTAAAATAGAAGCAATTTGTACTAAGACTTTATCTCCAATTAAATGTCCATAATTATCATTTATTGATTTAAAGTGGTCAATATCGAGCATTATTATTGAGGAGTTAGTTTTATATCTCTCAAAAGTTTGTAGCTCTTTTTCTAACAAAATATCTAATTTAGCTCTATTATAAAGATTTGTTAACTTATCTTTTTTTGATAGTTTTTCAATAGTTTTTTTATCTGTAATATCTTGATTAATAGTTGTAAAGGCTTTTATTTTGCCTTGTTCATTAAAAATTGGAGATACTATTAGTTTTATCCAGTACTCTTCACCATTTTTTTTCTGATTTTTAATTTCGTTTTCCCAAATCTCACCTTTTGCAAGGGCTAACTCCATTTTTTCAAAGACTTTTTCTGAAGTATCTGGATGTTTTAAAATATTGTATTTTTGACCAATTAATTCTTCTTTTGAATATCCTGTCATATCACATAAAGCAGAGCTACAATTAAGAATTATGCCTTTTGTGTCAGTTGTTGCTGTCATGACATTTGTATCAATAATATTGTGATACTCTTTTAATTCTTTGGCAAGAGTTTCTTTGTGAGTAACATTTTCGATTAAACCAAATAATATACTTATATTACCGTCTTCATCTAATTCTAAAGCTTTGGCTTTACTTGAAAAATATTTGATTGTATCATTGTTCTTATCATAGTATGGAAAGGTATTGTTGTACTCTTTTTTCTCTTGGTTAAGAAGTTCTAAGTACTCTCTTATAATCAAATTTGCTTTATCTGTAGAGGCTAAGTGTACGTTTTTAATATAATCTCCAGCAATTGGACAAGTATCAACTACAGAGTGTTTTTGTGCATTAATATCTAAATTAAAAGTACTAACCATAACTTCATTACAATAAAAATAGCCTGGGTCATTTTTATAATCTATAATCCACCATGAGAGATCTGAAAAGTTTAAAGTTTGTTCAAATTGTTCAATATAATTAGTAATATTTTTTTTCATGAAATTATTATACAATAATTATCTAATTTAATATAACCATTGTTATAACAGTATTTTATTTAAGTTGGGAGTATATAAAAGAAGAGTAAATCTTCTTTTATAATTCAGATTGAATTAAATCAATTAATTGATCTAAACCAAATGTTTCTAAAGGTTTTCCATTTACAAAGAATGATGGAGTTTTTGATGCACCTAAAGTTTTAGCATCTGCTAAATCTTGTTTTACAATAGCATCAAGTTTAGGATCTTTCATATCATCTGTTAATTTATTCATATCAAGTAATTCTGATTTTAAAAGAATTTCCCATAAAATATTTAATTGACCAACATGATTTTTTACCCAATATCTTTGCGTTACAAGAACAAGATCTAAAACATCTTCATATTTACCTTGCTTTTTTGAAGCTTCAAGCATCTTTACAATCTCATCAGAGTTTTTATGAAAAGGAGCATATCTATAAACTACTTTTAGATTTCCTTTATTTTGCTTTAAAATCTCTTTTACATATGGATGAAATTGTGCACAAGTTCCACAAGCTGGGTCTAAAAACTCAACAAGTTCTACTTTTGCATCTGGATTTCCTTTTACGTAAGAATACTCCCTAACAAGGGCTGAATAGTTAGCTTTTACATTTGAAGCTATTTGTTCATTTTGTTTATTTTTGTAAATATAACCACCTACAAAAAACAATGCCACAAGGCATATAACTGAAATAATTACAATTTTTTTGTTTTGCATTTTTTCACCTTATAATTTAATAATGCGGGTATATTAGCATAAGTTGTATAGATTTTGTGTGTATTCTAGCTTAGAGGAATTTTAAATTATGGTAATTGTGATTTTGCTTTTATTTTCTCTTCTAGATTTCTTTTTGTTCTATTAATTGCATTATTAATTAGTGCCAAGTTTTTTGTATTTGATGTAAGCTTACTTGCTTGTTTATAAAGTAAATTTGCATTACTTAGATTAAATACAGCTTCATAAGTTAAAGCAAGATTATATAAAACTTCCCAACTTTTATTTGCTAATTCGAAATTTAATTCTTTTAATAAACTTTGTGCAGTATTTATATTATTATCTTCAATTAATTGAGCAATATTTGATAGGGTGCTTTTTTGTTCTTTTGTTATGTTTTTATTATCATCAAATTCTTCTATTATCTCTAATTCAAAATATTTATAGTGAGGTGAAATGTCTCTTTGAATTTCATAGGCTATATCTTCTGCAAGCTGTGAATTAATCTCTTTTTTATCCCTTGTAAACCTTGGGAAAGTGTAATAATATTCATCATAACATTTATTTATTTCTCTTGTTTTAGTATATATTTTACTAAATAGTATCTCTTCTTCATTTGAATCTAAAAGTTCTATTTTTGTGCTAACTTTGTAATATCTATTTTCACAAGGTATATATCTATTGTAGTACTGAATACATCTTTTTACCTTGTTGTTTTTATCATATTCATATATTCTACATCTTTGTCTATTTAAATCTTTTTTATAATATACGTCATAGTTTAGAGATGATTCTAATACTTTACCTTTTATTATTGCATCTACGTTTTCTTCATTTGTTTTCAAAACAAAAACTTTTTTTTGTTTGATTATTGTATTTGATAGTTTATTTTCTATTGCTTCTGTTTGATTAATATTGTCAGAATTAAACTGTTCTATAAATAATGAATTAATTTTTTCATTTGGAATAAGTGAAGGATGTAAAGATTTTACAGTTAATTTTGGAGTACATCCGCTTAGTATTAAAATACAAATACTTAGAAATAGAGTATAGAATATTTTCATAATGTTCCTTTTATGAGAATATTTTATACTATTTTTGTGTAAAAAAAGTGTGTTCTATTATTTTATGTTTTTTACGTTTATTAACATCTCTTTTAATTTTTTCTCAAAATCTATATGCGTCATTACTTTTGCGTGAGAAACATCATCTAATATTTCGTAAGCAAAGATATTTTTGATATTAGTTTTTAGATTATCAAAGTGCTGTTTTTTTATTACTAAATCATCTTTTACTTCAAATAATGCAATTGGGGTTTTCACATTTTGAATATATTTAATTGACTCAAATTTATGTTTTAATAATAAATCAATTGGAAAAATAGGATATTTTCCTTTTGCAATTGCACTTATTGAATCATAAGGAGTAATTAAAATAATCGCTTTTGATTCTCTTTTACTAGCTAAGTAAGATACAACACCAGTTCCTAGACTTTTACCTATTAGAATTACTTCTTTGTTTTTAGCATAAGTATCATAGATATTTAACGCATC
>AYRE01000112.1_pt1 | contig 9906 bp, 6 predicted proteins | sample 183791 | NCBI WGS metagenome assembly AYRE01 (sample SAMN02391470, study PRJNA226580) | bioreactor metagenome | isolation source: day 6 sample from continuous culture bioreactor with low C:N ratio... | place: Germany: Bremen | reverse complement strand
GTCAATTTGCGAACTAATTGTGGGAAGGATTTGGATAATTGAAAATTGAAATCCTTTATTGAATGTTTGTTTGTCTTTTTTAAGTTTTTCAAGATTATTTATTTTAAAAAAATATTTTATAGTGAAATATAAATCAAATAAAAATTGAACTATAAAAAAGTTACAAAAAACTATTATGAAATCAACCTTTAATAAAAGAAGAATTATAGATGATATGTAGTATGAAAAATATTTAATTATGGCTTGGATTGAAACTTGCTTAAAATTTCTTTTTGAAAGTAAATAATCTCCATAAAATCGGTTATTTGAAAATGGAATTAGTACTCCAATAATTATAAAAAATATCGCTATATTTGGTTTATTTATAATGTATAAATGTATGCTACTAATAAATAATATTAAGCTACCTATTAAAGAAAATATGAATCTAGTTTTAAATAATCTTTTATATTCTCCATACGATTTTTCTAAAAATAATTTTCTGGAAATTAAATTAAATCCTGTTAGTGTGAATATACTTCCTATTGAAAATATTGATAATAACCAGTACCATAGACCTAACTCTTCGGATGTTAAGTATTTAATTAAAAAAATACTAAATAGAAATCCCAATACTAAATCTATTGTAAGATATAGAGAAGTCCAAAATCCTCCTTTTAAAAAATAATTTAAATCTAATCCTAATTTTTTAGAGTACTTCGAGATTAGATTTTCAAAATTAAACATAATTTAAATTGTTGAATAAATAATATAAACTTATCTATTCATTATTTAAATAAAAATCTTTATGCCAGTTCCAAAATTGTGTTAAACCCTGCTCAATTTTAGTTTCAGGTTTATATCCTAATAATTTTTCTGCTTTTGAAGTATCAGCATAAGTTACTTCAACATCTCCTGGTTGCATTGGTAATTGGTTAATTTGCGCTTTTTTTCCAACGATATTTTCAATTGTTTCAATAAATTCATTTAAACTAATTGGTGTTGAGTTTCCTAAATTAAAAATTTCATAACCTAATTTAGTATCAATTGCTGAAATAAATCCTTTCACAAAATCATCAATATATGTGTAGTCTCTCATTGTCGTTCCGTCTCCAAACTTTTTAATTGGTTGACCTTTTTCAATCCACATTGGGAATAAAAATGGGGCCATGTCTGGTCTTCCTCTTGGTCCATATATTGTGAATGGCCTAATAATATTAATAGACATTTTATGAAGGTGGTGGTATGTGTAAGCTAAAAGTTCCATTGACTTTTTAGAAGCTGCGTATGGAGAAATTGGGAAATCAACATTATGTGTTTCTTTAAATGGAATATCTTTACAATTTCCATATACTGAACTTGATGATGTTAAAACTGTGTTTTCAATATTGTAGTCTTTTGCAATATCTAAAATATTTAAACTAGCTTTAATATTTGAATGTTCGTAAATATGAGGATTTTCAATTGAAGGTCGAACTCCTGCTCTAGCTGCTAGGTGACCAATGTGTGTGATTTCATATTTTTCAAAAATCTCTTTAACTTTTTTAAAATCTCCTAAATCAAACTTATGGAATTGAAAATTTTCAAATTTATTTAATACTTCTAAGTTAGCAGTTTTTTGTTTGATATCATAATAATCATTAACTTCATCAATCCCAATAACTTTATCTCCTCTTTCTAATAATTTTTCTGCTACATGACTTCCAATAAATCCTGCGCAACCTGTAATTAATATAGTTTTCATCTTATTTATTGTCTACCAATTCCGACATATTCTAATCCTTTACTTCTAATATGTGATGGATTATAGATATTTCTTCCATCTATAATTAAATTTCCACTCATTAATTCTTTTACTTTATCAAAATCTAATTCTTTAAATTCATTCCATTCTGTTACAAGTAATAAACAGTCTGAGTTTTCAAGTGCGTCGTAATGATTGTCAAAATATGTTATGTCAAAATGTGGATTTTCTTTTTGAAAATTTTCTTGTGCAATATTATCAAATGCGTGAATTTTTGCACCTTTATTTAATAATTCTCTAATTTTGTATTGGGCTGGCGCTTCTCTTACATCATCAGTTTGTGGTTTGAATGCTAATCCTAATAATGTAATTGTTTTTCCAGTTAAATCGTTACCTAATATTTTTGTGATTTTATCAACTGATAATACTTTTTGTTCTTCATTTACTTTTTTAACAGCATTTAAAATGTCAAAATTGTAATTATCATGTTTTCCACTTTCAATTAATGCTGATACATCTTTAGGGAAACAACTTCCACCATATCCTACTCCTGCATTTAGAAATTTAGGTCCAATTCTTGTATCTAAACCAATTCCTTTTGCGATTTGTGTTACATCAGCACCAACAATATCACAGTATCGTGCGATTTCATTCATAAATGAAATTCTTGTGGCTAACATTGAGTTTGCTGCATATTTTGTAAGTTCTGCTGATTTAATGTCCATAAATACAATTGGATATCCTTGTTTTTCAAAGGGGTTATAAACTTCCCTCATTAAATCTTCTGCTTTTTGAGAGTCAACACCAATTACAACTCTATCTGGTTTTAAAAAATCTTCAACAGCACATCCTTCTTTTAAAAATTCTGGGTTTGATATAACATCAAATTCATTATTTGTTACTGAATTTACGACTTCCCTTACAACTTCTGAAGTTCCAACAGGAACAGTTGATTTGTTTACAAATACTTTGTATCCATTTAAATTCTCACCAAATGTTTTTGCTACTTGTTTTACATAAGTTAAATCTGCTTCATAACTTTCACCCATAGGGGTTCCAACTGCTGAAAAAATAATTTCACTATCTTGAATTGCTTTTGCTACATTTGTTGTAAAACTTAGTCTTCCTTGTCTCACATTTTCTCTAATTAGTTCTAGTAGTCCAGGTTCGTAAATTGGACATTCTCCATTTTCTAAAATCCTTATTTTTTCTTCAGATACATCTGAACAAATTACATTGTGTCCTACTTGCGCTAGACAAGTTCCTGTTACTAGTCCAACATATCCTGTTCCTACAATTGCGATTTTTTTTTCCATAGTTTAGTTAGTGTGTGCTTAATATATAAAATATTTGATTTATTTTTATGTCAAAACAAAAAAATTTAAATAGTTTGTTAGATTATGTCTAAGTAATAACTAAAAAATGGTGCCATTAAAACTACTTGATGAACAAATATTAACTGAATTATTTCTAAATTCTAAACAAAGTTATAGACAATTAGCTAAAAAATTAAACATTTCTAAAGAAAATCTTTCAAAAAAAATAGAAAGATATAAATCTTTGAATATTTTACGAGATTTTGCTGTTAGTGTTAATTATGATAAATTAGGTTTTATGGAATATAATTTATTTATACGACTAAAAAAATTGGATTCTATTTTTTATGATAATTTTCTTAACTATTTGAATAATCATAATAATACTACTTGGATTGGAAAATCTTTTGGAAAGTATGATATTAAAATTTCTTTAATTGTTAAAAGTTATAGTGATGTGAATACTTTTATTTTTGAATTGTCAAAAGAGTTTCCAGATAAAATTGAAATTGTTGATTCATTATTTGTAATTGATAAATATAAATCTTCTAAAGAGTTATTTGTTAGTAACTTATTTCCAAATGTTAGTTTATCGAATGGAATTAATAAAAAAGAGAATAAAATTGTAAAGGATATTAAACTTGAGTATATAGATAAAAAAGTTATATATGAAGTTTCACAAAATCCTAAAATTAGTTTAGTTGAGTTAGGTCATAAATTAAATATTTTACCTGAAACTTTAAAGTATAAAATTTCTAAACTTGAAAAAAATGATTATTTGAAAAATTATTCAATTGTTTTTAATGGAAAGGAATTGAATAAAATTTGGTGTGTTGTTTTATTAAATATTTCACAAACAAATATTGAAAATTTTAAAGATGAATTAAAGAAAAATAAAAATATTAGTTCTTTTGTTGAGACGCAAGGAGTTTGGAATTTGAGTGCTACGTTTTTTGCAAGTGATATTAATTCTTTGTATAGAAGTTTAAATGAACTTCGTTCAAATTTTTCAAAAGATATTTTAAATTTTGAGTATTTAATTTATTTTGATTTTTTTAAATTTCCAAAAGCTCCAAAGTCTATTTTAGAATGATTTATTTTAATTTATTATTAAAACAAGACATTTTAACAAAGTTTTATAAAAAAATAATTCTTTAATTTTTGTATAATGACTAAAAAAGTAAAAAATACTGTTGAGTCTAAAAATTCAACAAAAGAAAAGGTTTCAAAGTCTGAAACTAAATCTTCAAAAAAGGTCAGTGATTCTTTAAAATTAAATTTTAAAAAGTTTAATTTTCAAAGTAAAACATTTAATGTTATTGTAGCATTTTTATTTATTATGCTTTCTATGTGGGTTGCGTGGGATGTGCGTGATGGTGCTATTAATTTAGATGGTTTAGATAAAAATATTGAATCAAGTATTTATTCTAATGTTCGAGGAATTATCTCACAAGAAGTAAATGCTCAATATCCAAATTTAAATCAAATTTACAAAGAGGAGAAAATAGCAAAAGAGTATGCTGTTGTTGTTGAGACTGGTAAATTCAATTATCAAGGTCAAACTTTAGTGATTGCTGATTTAGTTGCTCAACAGTCTGAATCTTATAAGGCGCAGTTTAAGGCTGATAATGGACAAACTTATTTGACTGCTATTGATCCTTATTCTTTTTTAGGTTTAGCTAGAAATAATTTATTAAATGGACATATGGGAACAATTTTAGATGGGGATGGGAATTCAGTTGTTGAATATAAACAGGCACCTGTTGGAACTCCTTGGACAAATAAAGCTGATTTTCATACTTGGATTGAAACAAAACTTTTTGAGAAAAATAATTTCAATGAAAATACAAATGTTGGAGAATATATAAGTGTGATTTTTACTTTATCTGCAATTATTGCAACACTTGCATCAATACCTATTTTTTTAATCATTCGTAAATTTTCAAATAATTTATTTGCTTTATTTGGAACTTTAATCTTATTAACAGTTGGGACCTTTGTTTCTAGAACTGTTGCTGGATTTGTAGATACTGATGCTTATCAAATTTTATTTCCATTATTAATTACTATGTTTTTAATTTATGCTATATCCTTTAAAAATAAAATTTTAAATTTTTTATTTTCTACTTTAGCTGGATTAAGTATTGGTCTATTTATGTGGTCATGGGGTAATGGTTGGTTTTTATTTATTTTTGTATTTGCAGCTTTAGTTGGATATTTAATTTTTGAATTAATTTCAAATTTAATTAATAAAAATAAAAATTTAAAAGAAAATTTAATTAATCAAAGTTTAACTTTAATTACATTTTTAATTTCATCATTTATATTTGTTAAATATTTTATTAATCATAATATATTTTTAACTTCATTTAATGGGGCTACTGGGGGTCTTGGAGGAATTACTTCTGTTGCTGCTTCAAATATTTGGCCTAATGTATTAACTTCAGTAGCTGAATTAAATCCTGCTTCATTTGAACAAATTATTAGTTCAGTTGGAGGAGCTTTGGTTTTTTTAATTGCTATGGTTGCTTTAGTATTTTTAGTTACTGAATATATTCCTAAATCTAGTAAACAAAAAATTTACAAAAGAGTTGTATTAGTATTTTCATTTATTTGGACAGTTTTATTTATTAATAATACTTTTACATTTATTGCTGCAAATTCTCCATTTTTATTTATTGGTTTATTATTTTTACCAGTTGCGGCAGCTATGATTTTAGCTTTATATAATGGGAATACTTCAATTAAAATTTTTATGTCTATGCTTTTATCAATTTGGCTGGCTGGAACAATTTATATGAGTTTGAATGGAGTTAGATTTATTTTATTACTTGCTCCTGCGTTTGCAATTTCAGCTGGAATTGGTTTATATTATATTTATTTAGTTTGTAATAACTTTTTTGAAAAAGAGTTAAAACCTAAATCTACTATTGGTAAAAAATTAGGTGGATTATTAGTTTCAATAATTATTTTTGTAACTATTTTTACTCCTATGTATACACAAGCTCAAAGAATTAGTGATAATACAGTTCCTAATTTTAATGATCAATGGTATGATTCCATGGAGAAAATTAAAACTGAAACATCTGATAAAGCAATTATTACTTCATGGTGGGACTTTGGACATTTTTTTTCAACAGTTAGTGAACGTGGAACAACATTTGATGGTGGTTCTCAAACTACTCCACGTGCTCATTGGGTTGGAAAGTTATTGATGGAGAATGATGAAGCTATTGCACAAGATATTTTAAAGATGCTTGTTTGTGGTGGAAATGAAGCTCATAACACTTTTTTAAGTTTTACAGAAGGTTCAACTGCAGATGCAATTAAAATTAATAAAGTTTTATATAAAACATTTGGAGAAAATCAAACCTCAACTGAATCAATTATTATGGATAATGGATATTATTCTTTAACTGATTCACAAGTTGGTGAAATTATGGAATTATTATCTTGCGATGAACCAAGAGAAAATTTAGTTATTACTTCAAATGATATGATTGGTAAGGCAGGAGTTTGGGCTCACTGGGGAAGTTGGGATTTTGAAAAGAAATATGTTTCTGATTATTATTTAACAAAGACAGCTGAAGAAATTGCGACTGAAATTGATATGAGTGCTGAGTTAGTTCAACAGTATATTGATGAATTAAATGATATTGATTTAAGAGCTAAAACTCAAAATAAAAAAAGATCTGATTTATTAAATCCTTGGTATGCACCATATCCAAGTTATGTTCCAATTCAAGGTAATTATTATGTTCCTTGTCAAATTAATAACGGGACAACGATTATGTGTGCTCAGGGTGTTGAAGTAGAATCAACTGGATTAGATATGAAAGTAAAATCAGTTGCTAATGATCAAATTACAATTAAAAATATTGTTTTTCCAACTCAATTAGGGACTTTAAAAACTTCATTAAATGATCCAAATGGACAATTTGATTTAATGTTAATTCCTAATGGTCAAACTTATCAATCTGTTTTAACTCAAGCTCCTTTAGGTGCTTCATTGTTTAGTAGATTGTATTTTTATAATGGATATGGAACAACTCATTTTGAATTATTTGATGCAAAAGTTAATGGGAATAATAATCCTTTAACTGTTTGGACAACTTTATGGAATCCGAAGACTGAATCAGATATTATTGCCGAAACTTTAGCTGCTCAACAACCTCAAATTGATGCTGAAGTTTTAGAGAATTTAGAAGTTTTAAATGAAACTTCAGAAGAATAAATTTATTTATTCTTTAATTATATTATTTTATTTTAGAAAATTAAATGTATATTTTAAAAATATATATTTAATGAAAATTAGTTATTTAGATTTTTTATTGTTTCTACAAATTCTTTAAATCCAATTTGGTTGTCTTGTTTAATTTTTGCGTTTACAGCAATTGGAGTTGTTGATGCAGATTTCCATGCCGAAATTGGTTTTATATTTTTTCTCATAACAAAAGCCGTTTTAGTTAAAAAGTTTGAGTCCCCTTGAACTGGACAAGGATAAATATATTCTTTTGTATTATTGTTTTCATCTTTTGCTTTTTTAATTTCAAAACTTAGATTTAATCCATTTTCTTTAACTTTTTGAAATATTTGACTTGGATTTGGATAATGATTAAAATTTTTATTTAAATGAACAATTTCTTCATTTTTAATATTTCCTAATTGATTTGATTCAATCATTACAACTTTATTTAATATTTTATCAAAAAAACAAGCACCACCTTTTTGAGGTTTTATTGGATTGTTTGCTACAATTTCCATAATCATACCAAAGTCTTGTCTACCTAAATCTAATGCTAGACTTAATGAGGGATAATCTATTGATGAATTTAAATATGTTAAATCTTCAATGTTGTATGATAATAGGTTTAAATGTTTTGATAATAATTCTTGAAATTTTTCCGAGGTTAATTTAATTTTTTGGTTAATTTGATTATCTTTAATTTTAAAAATTACATTATTATGATTTTTTTGCATAAACATTTGACCATGGTTGTGTAATCTTTTATTATTATTTGTTGATTCATCAAATATTAATTCACCATTTTCTAATTTAATTCCATGGAATTTTTTTTGAATCATAAAATAAGTATTTTCTTGACTAAATCCAAAAAAGTTAAAATTAATAAATTCTTGTATGATTTTATCTGATGTTTCTTCATTTAAGATAATTAGGTTTTTTTGTTTTTTTAAAACTTCTAAATAATTTAAATTATGTTTATCGGATAATTTTTTAATGTCAAATGCTAATTGTAACATATGTCTATTTCCTAAAGATAAATTTTTTAAGTTATAATTTTCAGATCCAATTATTTTACTTACAAATTCAGGTGTAATTTTTTCATTTAGTTTTGTGATAAGTAAGTCTTTTTCAGAACCTGATAAATTTAGTTTATTTATTTCATTTTCTTCTTCTTTTAACATTTGAGATACGAAATCTTTAATTTTAAATTCTGATAAATTTAGTAAGTATTTTGTTCCTAATCCTAATCGTGTTGCTTCTCCGGCAGCAGTATGTTCCCAGAATATTTCTCCATTTAAAATTGCTGTTTCAGCATTTTTAATATCTATTTTATCTTCATCTAAAATTATAATTTCTTCTTTTGAAATTGGTTCAATGTGATTAAAATTTGAATAAATATTTATTTCTTTTTCTTTATCTTTAATTTCTTTTAATTCTAACTTGTTTAAATCTTCAAAATTATCTAGTAGTATTTCTTTAATTTTAATTAAGACTGAATCTTTGTAAGTTTCAAAAGATGTTAGATCTAAATTATTAATGCTATTGTTACTATTATTATTACTATTATAATTAATATTCATAAATAAAATATTAGTTATTTTATTTTAAATTTGATTTTTAACTTTAAGTAAATATTATAAACATTTAATTTGTATTATATATATGACAACTGAAAAATATAATATTTCTACAAAGTATCTAAGTTTAATTCAATTAGTAAAAGAAGTTGGAGTTGAAATTCTAAAAGTTTATGATAAAGATTTTAAAACTACAATTAAATCTGATGATTCGCCTGTAACTGAGGCAGATCATTTAGCTAATGATTTAATTTTAAAACATTTAAAGTTACATTTTCCAGATTATGGAATTATTTCCGAGGAGGTTAAGGATTGTGAAGAGACTTATAAAAAAGAAAAAATATTTGTTATTGATCCAATTGATGGGACAAAAGGGTTTGTAGCGAAAAATGGTGAGTTTGCAATTATGATTGGAATTTTAAAAAATTTTAAACCTTATTTTGGAATTGTTTATGAACCAGTTTCTAAAAAATTGTATTTTGCGGAGGAAAATTTAGGTAGTTTTTTAGAATTATCTTCGGGAAAAATTTTAACTTTAAAAACTTCTAGAATTAATAATTTTCAACAAGCTAGAATGTATAGGAGTAGAAATCATTTTTCAGTTAATGAAAAATATTTGTGTGAATTTTTAAATTTACCAAAATTTAATTCAATTGGTTCTATTGGAATTAAATCGGGAAAAATTGCTTCACAAGAAAATGAATTGTATGTTAATTTATCTAGTGTTTTAGGAAAATGGGATGCGTGTGCTCCGCAAGTAATTGTTGAACAAGCTGGGGGGGAAGTTTTTGATAAGTTTGGTTTAAATTTGGATTATTCTAAGGTTGGTGAGAGAATGACTAATGGTTTTATTGGGACTAATGGTAAATTAAATCGTCGAGAAATTTTAGGTGCTGTTTTGAAAATTGAATTTATGAAATCAAAGAATTAAAAATTCTTAAGCCTTAATTAAAATTTAATAAAAAGTTAAAGATTATAACTTCCTATTTTCTTTTCCAATGTATTCAGATTCACTTAATCTTCTTACAGGTTACAAGAAATTTA
>AYRE01000111.1_pt1 | contig 10057 bp, 12 predicted proteins | sample 183791 | NCBI WGS metagenome assembly AYRE01 (sample SAMN02391470, study PRJNA226580) | bioreactor metagenome | isolation source: day 6 sample from continuous culture bioreactor with low C:N ratio... | place: Germany: Bremen | reverse complement strand
GGAGCACTTTGGATATCACATATAAAAGAAGTAGGAAAGTTCAAACTACCTGCTACATATGTATTAAAGAATAAGATCAAAGGAATAGCTGAAAATAGACTTCCTTTGATTGTAGATTATAAAATGCAAACATATCATGAAATATCAATGATTCAAAAAGATGAGGTTACATATCTGTACTTTAACTTCTATAATGGAGCTATGAGTTCAGCTCAGGCTTTAAGATTAAAATATGCAGTTGACTTTCTAAAAGATGAGTGTAAAGTATTAGTTCTAATGGGTGGAGATGATTTCTTCTCAAACGGTATTCATCTAAATATTCTAGAAGATAGTAAAAAACAAGGGGAAGATGGATGGAGTAATATCAATGCTATGAATGATGTGGTTAAGTCTGTATTATTAAGTGAAGATATTATTACTATTGCATCTTTTGGTAAAAATGCAGGAGCTGGAGGAGTATTCCTAGGTCTTGCTTGTGATTATGTAATAGGATGTGATGGAGTTGTTTTAAATCCTCATTATAAAACTATGGGATTAACGGGAAGCGAATATCATACTTATTCATTAGCTAAAAGAGTAGGGAAGAGTAAAGCACAAGAGTTATTAGATGAGTGTTTACCTATAAGTGTAAGTGAAGCTAAAAAGATAAATATGATTGATGAGGTATTTAGCTCACCATCTTATATGGAAGATTTAGAAAACTTCTCAAATACTTTATTAGTAGATGAAGAAAAGTACGAAGAGTTAATTGATTCTAAAAAAGACAGACTTTATGATGATGAAGAGTTAATGGAATCATGCAAAGAAAAAGAACTATCTATTATGTATGATGAGTTTTGGCTTTCATCTAGTTCTTTTCATACTTTACGTAAAAACTTTGTAAACAAAACTAAACCAACAAATACACCAAAAAGATTAAAAGGAAAAACAGATGCATGAGTATAGTATCGTTCAATCACTACTAGAAAGTTGTGAGCAACACGCTAGAGAAAATGATGCAAAAGAAGTTACAAAAGTAGTAGTAAAGATTGGTGTTTTATCAGGAGTAGAACCTGACTTATTACAAACAGCATTCGATACATTTAAAGAACAAACTGTTTGTCATAATGCTGAATTTATTCTAAACATACAAAAAATAACTATTAAATGTGTATCTTGTAATACTGAGTCAGTTTTAGAAAAACATGAATTTCAATGTCCCTCTTGTGAAAGTACTAATATTGAAGTAATTGACGGTGAGGATATGTATCTGATGAGTTTAGAAATGAATTAATTGTTGATTAATTACTTTAGAAAACAAAACTTTTAAATCATTATTGTATTTAATACAAGTGGGGAAAAAGTGGGAAATTGAATAAAATATGTAATTTTTATAGTAAAAAGGGTTTTAAATAAGCTATTTTTACATAATTTTTACATATGATTATGTTAATGTGTTTTACTAAGGAGAATCAATGAAGAAAATATTAAGTTTAGCAGTAGCATCTGCACTAACGTGTGGTGTTGCTATGGCAAAAGAAATTAAAGTTGGTGCAGTTATGCCAATGTCGGGTCCTTTAGCAGCTTATGGACAAGTAACAAACTTAGGGTTAGAGTTAGCACACAAACAACAACCTAAGTTAAAAAATGGTGATACAATCAAACTTGTACTTATTGATAATAAGGGTGATAAAGTTGAAACTGCAACTGCAACTACAAGACTTATCTCATCTGATAAGGTTGTTGCTATTTTAGGTGCATTAACATCTACTAATACAGCTCAAACTATCGCAATTGCCGATAAGAAAAAAGTACCAGTTATCGCATCTGTTGCTACGAATGATAAGTTAACTGCTAGAAGAACTTTTGCAAATAGAGTTTGTTTTACAGATTCTTTCCAAGGTGAAGTTGTTGCAAACTTTGCTATTGAATCAGGATACAAAACTGCTGTAGTTGTAATTGACCAAGCACAAGTTTACTCTCTTGGACTTTCTAAAGCTTTCCAAAAAGCGTTTAAAAAGAAAGGTGGAAAAATTGTTAAGAAAATCAAAGTTACTTCAGGTGACAAAGATTTCAAAGCAGTAGTTTCTCAAATCAAGAAAATCAATCCTGACTTTATGTTTATGCCTTTATACCACCCAGAAGCTTCTATGATTGCTAGACAATCTAAGCAATTAGGTCTTCAAAAACCAATGTTCTCAGGTGATGGTGTTGCTAACCAAACATTCATTGATTTAGGTGGAGATTCAGTAAATGGTTACATGTTTACAGATTTCTTTGACTATACAAATCCTCCATCTCAAACTTCAGCTGATTTCGTGAAATTCCACGAAAAAGAGACTGGAAAAGCAGAAATGAATTCATTTACAGCATTAGGTGCTGATACTTATAACATCTTAATTGATGCTATGAACAGATGTGAAGACCCAACAAACTCAATTTGTATTAATGAGCAAATCAAAAAAACAAATGATTTTGACGGTGTTTCTGGAAAAATCTCTATTAATAATGAAGGTAACGCAACAAGATCTGCGGTTATCAAAGAGATTAGAAATGGTAAAGCTGGTTTTAAAGCGACAGTTAACCCATAGTAAGTTTATTTTAAACTAGAAAGTCTAGCAAGTTTTGCTAGGCTTTTTTTTTGCAATAGGAAAAGCAATTTTGTTCTTTTTTCTATTGCAAAATAGATTAGTAGTTTTGTAGAGATCAGGAGATTTAATGGATATTTTAACGTTTATGCAGCAAATGGTAAATGGGTTCAGTTTGGGTTCTATGTATGCCCTTATTGCAATCGGTTATACCATGGTTTATGGAGTGCTGAGGCTTATTAACTTCGCACATGGTGATATTATGATGGTTGGTGCCTTTTTAGGTTATACATTTATGGCAGTATTTGACTTGTCGTTCCCTGTTACAGTTCTATTAGCAGTTACATTATCTGCTGCTTTTGGTATGTTTATGGACAAAATTGCATACAAACCTTTAAGAGAAGCGCCGAAAATTTCTCTTTTAATTACTGCAATTGGTATTTCATTTTTCTTAGAAAATGCCTTTACAGTATTTGCAGGTGGAGTTCCTAGAGCCTTTCCTGTTCCAGAATATATGGAAAATATTTTTAACGTAGCAGGTGTTACTTTCTCTGTTGCTTCTATTTTAGTTCCAATTATCACACTTATTTTATTATTAGGTATCTTATTTGTTTTATACAAAACAAAATATGGTATGGCAATTAGAGCATTATCATTTGATATTAAAACTGTAAACCTTATGGGTATTGATGCAAATATGATTATTGCTATTGTATTTGGATTAGGTTCTGGTCTTGCTGCTATTGGTGGTATCTTCTGGGCAGTAAATTATCCTTCAGTTGAACCTATGATGGGAGTTCTTGTTGGACTTAAAGCCTTTGCTGCTGCTGTTGTTGGTGGTATTGGTTCTGTTACAGGTGCTGTTTTAGGTGGATTTATTATTGGATTTACTGAAGTTGTTGTAATTGCCTTCTTCCCTGAGATGGGTGGTTATAAAGATGCATTCGCATTTATTTTCTTAATTTTTGTACTTTTATTTAAACCTACAGGAATTATGGGTGAAGACTTAGAAAAGAGTAGGTTCTAATTATGGTACAAGATTCAATTTTCACAAGACAAAGATTAATCAATCTTGCAATTATAGTTACAGCTATTTGGTTTACATGGTTTGCACAAGTTGCTTTTGATGAATATACAGTAAGAATTATAAACAATGTTGCTATTTTTATAATACTTGCGGTTTCATATAACTTAATCAATGGTGTTACTGGTCAGTTTTCACTTGAACCAAATGGATTTGTTGCAATTGGAGCTTATGTTACAGCTATATTAATTGTTGATGCGGATACTATGCTTTATCAATACGATATTGAAGATCCATCTGAATGGGTTTTAGCTATGCAAGCTGAATTTGTATGGGCCTTATTAATTGCTGGTATTTTTTCAGCTTTAGTTGCATTAGCTTTATCTTTCCCTGTATTTAGAGTTAGAGGGGATTACTTAGCGATTGTAACACTTGGTTTTGGTTTTATTATCAAGATTTTAGCTATTAATAATCCTGAAATAACAAATGGTTCTTTAGGTATTAATGATATTCCAGAATTTTCAAATCTTTATTGGACAGGTGGTATTGCAATAGCTACAGTAATGGCTATTTTAAATATTATCTATTCTAAGTATGGTAGAGCTATGAAAGCTGTAAGAGATGATGAAGATGCAGCTATTGCTATGGGTGTTAATACATTTAAAATTAAAACATTAGCATTCTCTACATCTGCATTCTTTGAAGGTGTTGGTGGTGGATTATTAGCTGCATTATTAACATCAATTTCTCCAGATTTATTTACATTCTTCTTAACATTCCAGTTATTAATTATCATCGTTCTTGGTGGTTTAGGATCAACAACTGGAGCTATATTAGGTACGATTTTTGTAATGGCAGGATTAGAATGGATGAGATTCTTAGACGAACCTATGAGTCTTTTTGGATTCGAAACAGAAGGAACTCCTGGAATGAGAATGGTTGTGTTCTCATTAATCTTAATTATGGTTATGCTATTTGCAAGAGAAGGTTTAACTGGTAAAAAAGAATTATTTGATTTCAAGTTTTTCAAAAAGCTAAGAGGAGGTAAAAAATGATTTTAGAAATATGTAATGTAACTAAAAAGTTTGGTGGAGTTACGGCTATCAAGGATACCTCTTTTCATGTGAAGGCAAAGGAAATTTACGGTCTTATTGGTCCAAATGGTGCAGGTAAGACTACAATGTTTAATATTATTACTGGAAATTACGAACCAACAGAAGGTTCTATTAAATTCCATGGACAAAAAATAGATGGTATAAAGCCTCATAAGATTGTACATAGAGGAATTGCTAGAACATTCCAAAATATTAGGCTTTTCACATCTATGACGGTACTTGATAATATATTAATTGGTTTTGATTATCAAGCCTCTTATACTTATTTAGAAGCTATTTTTAGACTTCCTAGATTTTTTAAAGAAGAGCGAAGAGTAAAAACAAGAGCTTTTGAAATTATGGAAGTTCTTGGAATTGCTGAATTTGCTGATGAGTTAGCAACTTCACTTTCTTATGGTCAACAAAGAAAAGTAGAGATTGCACGTGCTTTAGCTGCAAACCCTCAACTTTTACTTTTAGATGAACCAGCAGCTGGTATGAATCCACAAGAAACACATGAGTTAGCTGAACTATTCTTCAAGATTAGAGATGAATTTGATGTAACAATTTTATTAATCGAACATGATATGAAGTTTGTAAATAAACTATGTGATAGAGTTATGGTTTTAGACTATGGAAAAACTATCTTTGAAGGTGATATTAAAGACGCTATTAAAGATGAAGAAGTAATCAAAGCTTACCTTGGAGATTTTAAACATGCTTAATGTAAAAGACTTAAATGTATATTACGGTTTAATTAATGCTGTAAGAGGTGTTAATTTTGAAGTAGGAGAGGGACAAATTGTTTCTCTTATTGGCTCAAATGGTGCTGGTAAAACTTCTACTTTACAATCTATTGTAAATGATGTTAAAAAAACTGGAGAAATTAGTTTCAAAGGTAATAATATCTCAAATCTTAAAACACATAAGATTATTCAAAGTGATATTGCACTTGTTCCAGAAGGAAGAAGATGTTTCCAGAACTTAACAATTGAAGAGAACCTTAGAATGGGTGCTTTTAATAATGATGAAAAGTACGAAGAGCTTCAAGAAGAGATGTTTAGATTATTTCCAAGACTAGTTGCCAAAAAAGGACAACTAGCTGGAACAATGAGTGGTGGTGAGCAACAAATGCTTGCAATTGCAAGAGCATTAATGTCTAGCCCTAAACTTCTTATGTTAGATGAGCCATCACTAGGACTTGCTCCTAAAATTATTGGTGAACTTTTTGAAACAATAGTTAGATTAAAAGAAGAGGGTATCACTATTTTATTAGTTGAGCAAAATGCCTTTGCTGCTTTAGAAGTTTCTGATTATGCTTATGTTTTAGAAAACGGTCAAGTAGCCCTTGAAGGTAAGGGAAGTGATCTAATTAGTTCGGATGAAATTAGAGCTAAATACTTAGGTGCTTAATATTTTATAAAATATAACTTTCATGTAATTAAAGGATAATTTTCTGATATAATACGAAAAAATATATCAAAAGGTTTACCTTGTTAGCACTTGCAGATTACATACAAATAGCAATAGGGATAGTTACAATTTTCTCTCCCTTTGCTGCTATTCCCATTTTTGTATCACTTACATCAAATGCCTCTGTTCAAGAAAAAAACGATACTGCTAAAACAGCAGCATTCTCAGCTGGTATCGCTGGGCTTATTTCTGTATGGATTGGTCAGTATATACTAGTTTTTTTCGGTATTTCAATTTCTTCTTTCAAAATTGCAGGTGGAATCTTGCTTTTATTAATGGCAATTAATATGTTAAATGCTAAAATCCCAAAAGCCAAAAATACTAAAAGCGAATTAAAAGAAGCAAAGAAAAAAAGTATTAATGTTAGTGAAATTGCAGTAGTACCTCTTGCTATTCCTCTTATTGCAGGTCCAGGAGCTATATCTACTATTATTATTTTCTCTCAAAGATCAAGTGAATTTATGCATTTGATTGCAATGAGTGGTATTATTATTGCTATTTCTTTATATATTTTAGTTATGCTTAGAATGGCTACGTTTATCTCTAAAAAATTAGGAATTACAGGAATAAATATAATCTCAAGAGTAATGGGATTAATACTTGCTTCTATTTCAATAGAGTTTATAACATCAGGACTTCTTACAGTTTTCCCAGTTCTTGCTGGTTAAGTCATTTAAAAACTGTTAATAAAAAAGAAATATAATTTATAAAATATTAGGATAGGAAATAATAAATGTTATTAATGAAACTAGAAACAAAAGAAAAATTTTCATTTTTACAATTAGCTCATTACTTAGCTAGAATTGATAATAACTTTGGGGAAAAAGAAGTAGAAATTCTAAAAGAGTATTGTACAGAAATGGGAATTGATTATATTGATTCTTTTGATATGGACAGCTTTTGTTTAGAAGAGATTTTAAATCATTTTAAATCAAAGAAAAGCCAGAAAATCGTACTTTTAGAGCTTATGATACTAATTCACATAGACAATAACTTTCATGTTAATGAACAAGAATTAATCAAAAAGATTACAGACAAATTTAAAATTTCACTTGATGATGCTGGGGATTTTTCACAATGGGGAAAATCAGTTGCAATGTTGTATCAAGTGGCAAATATCTTCATAAACGAAGAAAAAAACGAGAATTAACAATTCTTTAAACTTTCTTAGTAGGAAAGTTTTGATAAAATTCCATTATGGAAATAATAGAGACATTAAATACAAAACTAGATAAATTATTACATGATTACGATAGATTAAGACTAGAGAATCAATCTTTGAAGCAAGACTTAGAACTTATGAAGAATGAAAACGATGAATTAATCAGAAATAATCAGGATATGTTTCTACGAATAGATAGTACATTAACATTACTAAAGGCACAAAAAAGTGAATAAAGAAATCACATTTTATATAAACAATATGGCTTATACTATTAATGTTGACGATACTATGGAAGAACATCTTACAAAATATTTAGAACTTGGTAAAAACAACGATACAAAAGATTTATTAGCGGCATATATTAGAATCACTCAAGAGTACACAAAATTCAAAGGTGATGTGGAACAAATCTCAGATAAGTTAGCAAGGTTTTAATGAGTAAAGCTTTTACTTTATTAGAATTGATAATTGCAGTTTTATTAATCTCAATAATCTTATCCTTTGCAATTACAAAATACGATAATATTTTTAAAAGTTCTAATATGACGAAAGTCAAATCTGATTTAGCACTTATTCAAAATGGTATTTCAAATATAAAAAGAAAAAATGTACTTTTATCTTCGAATGAAAAAATAAATACATTAGATGATGCAATAGCTTTAAGAGATAATGAACATCTTTTCTCAAAAGTTATTGATTTTCCAATAGTATCTACATCAAGTAGTCAAGCAGGGAAATGGCTAAAAAAAACTTCAGATAAATATGAGTTTTTTTTAGATGCGAATACAAAAATTAAATTTATACTTAAAGATGAATTCTTTGAGTGTAAAAGTCCAAAAGAGATTTGTCAGGAGTTACAATAATGTTTTATTATGAATTGGCTTTACTCAAATCTCCACTTTCAAATCTAACTTATCAAAGTGAAATTCAAATAGAAATTGGTACAAAAGTACAAGTAAAACTACAAAGAAGAAAAAATCTAAATGATGCAGTTGTTATCAAAGAAGTTGAAAAACCATCTTTTAAGTGTGTAAATATTGAAGAGATAACAAGTGAATATTATGATGAAAAAATGCTTCAAGTATCTAATTTTATTTCTCAATATTATGTTAGTTCACTTGGTGAGGCTTTAAGTATATATAATGCATATAATAATGAGTATAAAGCACAAGAAAATGAAATCAAAATTGATTGTGATATAAATCTATCAAAAGAACAGCAAGAAGCTTTTGATTTTTTAAACAATAAAAAACAAGCTTTGCTTTTTGCAAACACAGGTTCTGGAAAAACAGAGATTTATATCAAAGTTATTGAGCAACATATAAAGCAGGGTAAACAAGCTGTTTTATTAATGCCAGAGATTTCTCTGACTCCTCAAATGCAAAAAAGACTTGAGAAAGTTTTTGGTGAAAGTATTGCTATATGGCATTCTAAAATTACAAAAAAGAAAAAAGAGACAATTCTTCAAGGTTTACAAGAAGGTAGTATCAAATTAATTGCAGGAGCTAGATCAGCACTATTTTTACCTTATAATAATTTAGGTGCTATTATTGTTGATGAAGAGCATGATGAGTCTTATAAGAGTGATGCTAAACCACGATTGCATACAAAAGACTTAAGTATTTATATGGCTAAGAAATTAGATATTCAATTAGTTTTAGGAAGTGCTACTGCTTCTGCTGGTTCTTTCTCAAAAGTTCCTTTTTTTAGACTTGATAAAACTTTTTATGATACTTCTAAACAGTATGAATTTGATGAAGGTGAATCATGCCTTACTTCAAAAATTGTAAATAAAATTGGGCGTACTTTAGATACAGAAAATCAAGTTATTGTTTTTCTTCCAACAAGAGCAAACTTCAAATATCAAATTTGTACTTCTTGTGGTAAGTCTGTTGAGTGTCCTTATTGTTCTGTTTCTATGAGTTTACATAAAAATTCTTTGGCTTTAAAATGTCACTACTGTGGATATGCTCAAAGAATACCTGAAACTTGTCCTTCTTGTAAAACTGGAATTATTCATAACTTGCGAGTTGGTACGGCACAAATTGAAGAAGAATTAAAAGAAATATTCCCTCAAAAAGTTGTAAAAAGATTCGATAGAGATGAAGTAAGAACTGACAAACAATTAAAAACTATTTTAAACGAATTTAATAAAGGTGAAATAGATATTTTAGTTGGAACTCAAATGCTTTCAAAAGGTCATGATTACCACAATGTAAAATTAGCTGTTGTAATTGGGATTGATTCTGTTTTAAATATGAACTCTTATAAAGCAAGAGAGCGGGCTTTATCTTTATTAATTCAAATATCAGGAAGAAGTGGAAGAAAAGGTGATGGAGAAGTAATCATTCAAACTAAGAATGAAGAGTTCTTTAATTACTATCTAAATGAGTCAAACTACCAAGACTTTTTAGAAACTGAACTTGAATTTAGAGAAGATTTATATCCTCCATATCTTAAAATGGCAAAGATTGTTTTTGCCCATGCTAATGGAATAAAAGTAAAACAAGAACTTGATAAATACATAACTATATTAAAAGCAATAGAAAATATAGAAGTTGTTGGTTTTGGGGAATGTGCTATTTTTAAAATGGCAAATAAATATAGATATGAGATAGTAATTAGATCTAAAAATGTAAAAGCAATGCTTACTACTTTACATAGTATAAACTCTCCTATGGCTTCTGTGGATATGGATACTATTTATTAATTTTTCTGTTTTATTGCTTTTGAT
>AYRE01000110.1_pt1 | contig 10178 bp, 9 predicted proteins | sample 183791 | NCBI WGS metagenome assembly AYRE01 (sample SAMN02391470, study PRJNA226580) | bioreactor metagenome | isolation source: day 6 sample from continuous culture bioreactor with low C:N ratio... | place: Germany: Bremen | reverse complement strand
TTTTTTTAAATGACATTATAGTTACTTTTAGATAAAATACGATTATGGAAAAAAGAATAATTTGTCAGAAATGTATACACTATTATGTTACATGGGAGCCATCAAATCCCCATGGTTGCAATGCATATGCTTTTAAATCTAAAACAATACCATCAGTTGTTGTAAAAAGATCAAGTGGTGCAGATTGTAACTTTTATCAACAAAAATCTCAAAATTAAATAAATTTTTCAAAAAATAATTTCTATCTTTAATAGAAATAATAATTAAATATTTTAAATATCCAAAATAAAAATAATAAAAAAATGCGATATTCAAAAATAAAAAAGCAAAAAAGCAAAAATTTATAATAAAAATCAAAGGGTTATTCATACAAATTTGGATAATATACGAGATTAAACAGTATGATAAAACATCATATAAACACTAAACCATAATGGTTTATTTACAATTAAGCATGAAATAGGAGATAACTTTGTTATATAAAGATTTAAAAGAGAGCATTAAATCACTTGGATTTGTATCTATTGAGGATTTTGTTCAATATATTGGAGTAACATCATCAGATGTATTAGAATGGGAAGAAAAAGACGATGTACCTTATACTATCTCACTAATCATTCACTTATTAAAAGGTGAAAAAGAACTACCAAATACTTTATCATTAGACAGTATGGTTGAAGAGTGTTTACCTTTAGCTGAACTATTAGAAGAAGCATCTTCTTTCCCTCATAAATTAGAAGAAATGTTTTTATTACAAAAAGAGTTAAATGACTCAACAAATGGTAAAAACTGGGAATTAGGTGTAAACAAATTCGGAAAAGAAATTAACTGGATTAGATGTATTCATATGGAAGTTGCAGAATTAATTGATTCAACACCTTGGAAACACTGGAAAAATATTAATGCACAGCCAGATATGAATAATATTCATGTTGAACTTGTTGATATTTGGCATTTCTTAATGTCTTACATCTTGCAAGAAACAAATGTACCAAAAGCAGTTTCATTAGTAAATACTCACTGTATTTATGAAGCAGTTGAAGATGTAGATGTAAAACCAATGATTAAAGAATCAGAAAAATTATCATATATTGCTTTAGCAATTGAAACTGGTAACATGCCTTCATTTAGTGGTATTGAAAGATTTATTGATCAATTCTTCAGATGTTGTAAAATTTCTGGATTATCGTTTACTTGGTTACAAAAACTATATATTGGTAAAAATTGTTTAAATAAATTTAGACAAGACAATGGATACAAAGAAGGAACTTATATTAAAATTTGGAATGGTGACGAAGATAACGTAGTTATGGTTGCAATTTTAGAACAAATGGAAAGTGTAAGTTTTGATATTTTATATAATAAATTAGAAGAAGCTTATAAAACTTGTAAATAAACACTCTATAGCTAAAAAGGTCTCTTTTTAGCTATAGTCGTTTTTATAATCTACATAATGAGCTGCATGTTTAATTAATCCAGCTTCATCCTCTTCTGTAAGTTGTTTTACAACTTTAGCAGGACTTCCCATAATTAATGATCTTGGTGGAAATTTCTTTCCTGATGTAACTAATGAATTAGCTCCAACAATACTACCTTTACCAATAACAGCATCATCTAAAACTGTAGCACTCATACCAATAAGACAATTATCTTCAATTTTACAACCATGTAACATAACCTTATGTCCAATAGTAACATTATCTCCAATAATAGTAGAAGTGTGTGCGTCGGTATGAATCATTGATAAATCTTGAACATTAGTATTTTTACCAATTCTAACTTTATTTACATCTGATCTAATAACACATTGAAACCATACAGATGAATTTTCGCCTATTTCAACATCACCTATAACATCTGCACTTGGTGCAATCCAAGCTTTAGGATCAATCTTTGGGTAGAATTCTTTGAATTTTAATATCATATTTGCTTCCTATAAAATTTTGAGAATTATTATATCTAGTAGTATTTAAAAAGGCAAGATAAAACAAACAAAGAGCATTACTCTTTATTTGCTTTGTATTCAACAATAATAGGTTCAGAATAATTTGGTACATCATCATAAGTAAATATTGCGTAATATTTATCTATATCTTTTGCTCCAAAATCATCATAAGTGTAATTATCACTTCCTGCATAAAGTTTTTGTCCATCATGAGAAGAAAGAGGTTTTCTATATGCATTTTTAATAACCTTAACACCCTTAAAATCAGGATGATCAGGATTATCCCAAGTAAGCTTAATACGTCCACTATCATTAATTACTTTTCCATTTGAAGGTTTTTCTAAAGGAAATCTTCTCTTTGGAATATATTCAACAATTAATTTTGGAGATAAAGAAAGATTTTTAATCTCCCATGAAACTTTTTTATCTTTAAGAGCTCTCTTAGAAGATGTTGGTTTTAAAACAAAAGCAACAGTTGCTTTTTCTTTTAATTTTTCATTTAATGTTATTTCAGAAAAAGAATCAAACATAAAATATTGAGTTTGATTGTTCTTAAGCTCAGTAGCACTAACATCATAGCCAACATTTTGAATAATATCTCTATTAGTAATATTTTGATAATCTTGGTCAATACTTGTATCTACAAATTCAAGATGGAATCTAATATCATCTTTAATATAAATACGAGTAGAGTTTAATTCAAAATATGCTTTTGTAATCATAGTTTCATCATATGGAGGTAATGCAGATAAATCAAATTCAAAACTAGAATAAATTGGAGCTCCAGCCTCATCAAATCCTGCTGTAATTTCATCTGTAATTACATTTTCTTTACTTACTGTATAAACAGCTTTTGGATAAAGAGCAGAAATATTTGGTTTTTCAGTATATGTTAACTCAAGTCTTGGTCTATAAGGTAAACCCATACCAAACTTACCATATCCAATATCCCATTGCATCATTTGTCTACTACGACCAATTCTTAACTCTTTTGGCCCTTCAATTCTTAATACAACTTTATCATCAACAATTGATTTTTTTAGGTATTCACATTCAATTCCTGAGAAATGCCATGTTCTCCAAATACCTTGTGTCAATTGATGTGAAGCTGTAGGTCTTCCAACATATTTTAATAGTTCCATATTTTCAACATCATCAAAAGAAGTAATATCACCCATTTTTCTTTGATCAACAATTGCTACATTCCATTCACCGTATTTTTCAATAGTTGTGGATACTCTATTAATTGGATATAAATTAAAATCAGCAGATTTAATAAGAGCATTGCTAGGTAATGATTTTAAATTAATAGTTACAACTGCATAAGAAACACCTTTGTTTTCATCAACTCCAACAAACAAAGAATTAATTCCAAAATGTTTAGCATTGTTATTTATATTTTCAGAAACATAACCTGTTTCTTTAGCACTTGCATAATATGTTCTACTAAACTCATCATATTCAACAGTTGTTCGAACTTTTATTTGAGGATAAAAAGGTGATTTTTGAAAATTGTCTTTATTAACTACTCTAATATTATAAAAATAGTCTTTATTTGATGATAAATTAATATCGCTAAATTCTAAACTTTTTGTTCTAGCAATAAGATTACTATCATTACAAAAAGATTTATCTTTTAAACTTCTATATATTTCAAAAAATACATCATTATTTGAAATATCATAATCCCATTTAAGATTTACATGGTTTGATCCAAACTCTGTAACTTCAAAAGAATTAACTCTTTTAACAATATTATTCTTGCAGTAATAAGGTGCTTCTTTAACCGCAGCTAATAAAGCAGGGATATGTTCTCTTAAGTTTTCATTCATATCATCTAAATAATCAGAAATATTTCTTGTTCCAACTTCAACTACACTTGAGATTATTCCTTTTGAATAATAGAACTCTCTACCACTTCCTGAAATAAGTTTCGATGGCGGTTTACCTTGATGAATTCCATACTCTCTACCTGATATTTTTTTAATCTCTTCTGCCATATTTGCACAAAGTGTATTCATATCAGTTGTATCAATTGTATCTTCATGTCTAAAATCATGAGCAGGGAAAAACACATTTCCTTGTGAGTGATAATCTAAAGCAATAGTAATGTGATCTGCATTTTTTTCAACAAACTCTTTAAGTGCTCTTGTTTCTGGTTCTGAAAAAGGTTCAGGTCCACCATAAACATTAGAAGTAGTTGAACTTGATTTAATAAAACCAATAGGGAAGTTTCTATTTAAATCAACACCATACGTTCCATCAGCATTTACACGTCTATTTTTTCTCCAAAAAGAGAAATGATTTCTTGAGTATTCATAACCATCTGGATTTGCACATGGCACCATATATATAGTTGTTGTATCTAAATAAGCTTTTAATGTTCTATCATTTTCATAATTCTCTAAAACATATTTAGCAAATTCAATAGCTAATTCATGACCAACCCATTCTCTAGCATGAATTGTTCCTGTAAAGAATAGGGCAGGTCTTTTATTAGCAGTTTTGATATCTTTAGAGATAGTAATTAAATTAATATCTCTTTTTTCCCACGTTTGTCCAATTGATTCTAAAGAAAAGTAAGCAGGAAATCTTTCCTGCAAATCTTTAAATATCTGTGTTGATTCATCGTATGATCTATAAAGTTGTTTCAAGGATTACTCTCCTATTTTTAATCTCGATTTCAATTGAGCTAATTTATTTTTTCCAATCCCATCAAGTTCTTTTAATTGATCTAAATCGCTAAACTTTTTAACTTCTTCTTTGAAGTTTAAAATAATTTTAGCTAACTTTGAACCAATACCTTTTATCTTTTTTAAAGTATCTTCATCTGCATCATTAATATTAACTCTCATATCATCAATATTATCGTCCCAAACTTTTAGTAATTGCTCATCTACTGATTCTAATTCTAATAAATCACTTGAATCTGTAACAACATTATCTACTAAATACTCTTGAATTTCTAATGCTAATTCTTCTTCCATCCCATGTAAAGTCATTATCTGAGTTAAAGAAGCAGTATTAAAGTTAATTTTATTTACTTCAATTTTACTCTTTTTTGAATCTTTTAATAAATCTTTCTTTATTGGTAATTTCTCAGGTGCAATAGAATCTGGTACATCATTTGGATTACTTAATAATGCTTCTTCCATATCAAACTTATCCTCTGGATCATTAATATACCAAGTACCATCACAAGAAGGTTTATATTTACTAAATCCAATATGTCTCATAGTTCTTAATAAAGAAGAATCAACTTTTCCTAATTCTTCCCATGAGAATAATGGAACATGAGGCATTGGGAATCTTCCATTTGAGAAGTCCCACATTAAATACTGTCCAATCCAATCTCTAATATAAGGGAATGCAGCAAATGCAGTGGCACACTCTAAAATGTAAGCTTTATCTGTTTTTGCACAAATAGCAATATCACAAGCCCAATATTCTGCTTTTGCAGCTTTAGAAGCTTCAACTGCTAATTCTAAAGCATTCATTGGTACATTTTCATAAGACATTGAACCACCTTGAGAAGTGTTGGTAATCCACTCACCATCACCTGAGAATCTCCAGAACGCACAAATTGGTTTATGTCCAATTAGCATAACTCGTAAATCACCAGAGAATTTTAAATCAATAGCATCTTGAGTATAAATAGGAGAGTACTTTTTATCTTCTAATAATTCATATGCTTCTTCAAAATTATCAGCTTTATGTACATAATAGCCACCATAATTTGATGGTCCATAAGATCTTTTAATAATTTGAGGATATTTTGCTTTATTTTTTAAATACTTGTATCCTTTTTCATTATCATAATAGATTTTTGTTTTAGGTGCAGATAAATTATACTTATCACAAAATAAAGTAACATTCTCTTTTGACTTATTAGGAAACTGAGTTTCTAAAGATGGTACAAATCTAACATGAGGTAGTTCTTTTGAGATTTCAACAAAAGTATCATATGCAGTTGCAGGAATATTACCAATAAGAACATCAATATTCTTTGCTTTTACTTCTTTAATAAATCTCTTTTTATCATTTTTCCAATGGTATACAACTTCTTCAATTTTATCTGGCCATCCCTTAAAATTCGAGTGATCAAAAAATCTTAATACATAATCAAGATATAAGAATCCCAATTTCGGTAATTTTGTCATTATGCTTCCTTTGTAGTTTTTTTAGTTTTTCTATCGATTAAATCAACAATAGCATCAATTTTTTTACTATTAAAATCTAATCCCATTTTTTCTTGTTCTGGTGTTGCAAAAGCTGGTATTCCATTAACTTCCAATACAACATATTCTTCTTTTTTTCTATCATAAATAATATCTACACCTGCTATATCTAAGCCTGTAACTTTAACAGCCTTAAGTGCCAAATCGATTACAGCCTCATCTGGATCCCGTAAAAACACACTTCCACCACTAGTAACATTAGTTCTCCAGTCAGTACCATTAGCTTTTCTACCATAACAACCAATGTATTTACCATCTACAATATCAACTCTATAATCAGTATTATCATAATCAATAAATTTTTCTACATAAAAATATCTTAAATCCATTTGATTTAAAAAAGGCATTAACATATCTAAAGTTTCTTGATTCTCTATTTTTGTAAGTCCAACACCACCCCAACCATCAGTTGGTTTATAAACCATTTTGTCCCATTTTTTCATAATTGCTTTTAAATGAAAAGTATCATCTCTATGACAAAGTTTATAATCAGCTGTATTTATTTTATTTCGTCTTAATAAAAAAGATGTTTGAAATTTATCTTCAGTTAACTCAAATGCATCATAATTATTAATCATAGGTAAAACATGATTTAGAGCTTTATATAAATACATTTGATATTGAGTCTGTTCCCCTGCATTGTAAGAGAAAAATAAATCTAATTTGTCTAACTTAATATCGTTATATAAAATATGACCATTTTTAGCAATTGCATCTCTTAAATTAATATTTGGAATAACTTTGATATCTCTTTCTTCCAATTTTTCAATAATTTTCTTTTGAATTAAATCACCACCACCATTTTGATACATCCACATTCCAATTTTTCTACTAGCCATAATTCCCTCTAATTCTTAAAAAATACTTCTTGATAATGACTCAAAATCTTTGTCATCATCTCAATTCTTTGCTCAAATGAGCTTTTTAAAGCTCTTTCTTTTTTTGTATGATCCCCATCGCCATAAGGACCAAAACCATCAAGTGTTGTTACACCAAAACTAGCAACAATATTTGCATCACTTACTCCACCTCTAGATTCTAAAGGTATTTTACTTTGAGTTAATGTTTCAAAAAACTTAACTAATTGAAGTTGTTTTTCATTCTCTTCCATTACACCTCTTTGAATTACTCCATCTGCTGTAGATTTTGTACCTTTTACAAAGGATGTGTTAGTAATTTTTTCAACTTCATTCATAATTCTTTTTTGTTCAGATTTTTTATCAAACCTAAACTCCATCATCATTTCACAATGAGGAGAAACAGTATTTATTCCAATTCCACCTTCAAATTTTCCTACATTGACAATGGAGCCTTCTTTCAAGTTAATAAGTTCAGAATATTTTTGTAGTTTAATAGCACCCTCTAAATTGGCATTAATACCTTTTTCATAAGATGTACCAGCATGGGATGCTTTACCTTCTATTTTTATGATATATCTTCCAACACCTTTTCTTGCTGTAACTAATTCTAAGTCTTTTCCAGCAGCTTCAAATACAAAACAATAATCGTAATTTTTAGCAAGTGAGGAAGTCACTTCTTTTGAATCATCACTTCCAGTTTCTTCATCAGAAACAAGTAAGAAATCAATATTAAATATTTTTTTATTCTTTTTAAAAATATTTCTTAAAGCTTCTAAAGCAACAATATTACCACCTTTCATATCACAAACTCCAGGACCATAAACCCAGTTTTCATCTTGAGTAAAACCTTCAAAATAGCCTTCAGGAAATACTGTATCATTATGACCTAATAACAATATTTTGGGACCTTCTTTTTGAGTAGTTTTAAATAACAAATGATCACCAATAAGTTCTCTTTTGTAAGTTTCTTTTTCAAAACCTAATTCTAATAGCCATGAGGACATAACATTGCCTACTGCATCAACACCATGCTTATTTTGTGTGTGAGAGTTAATAATAACTATTTTTTCTAAATCTTCTAAATAGCTCATTTAATATCCAATAAGTAAAATATTTCAGTATAACACTATGAAAAATTTGCATTATATTTTTATAAATAATATTATTGCAAATTACATTCTTTGATTATAACATAAAATCAACTTATAAAATAACATAGGATAGTAACAATTCAGTAGCATTTTTGGATAAAAAATAGTTTTTTAGAAAAAAAAAGGGAAAATAGCAAGAATGCTATTTTCCCTTCTGTAAAAGTGAGATAATTTAACTGTTTTAGTTAATTAATAGTTTTTATAAATGATAGTATTTTTTATTTTCACCAGAAATAATAAATCTTAATGCATTAAGTCTAATAAACCCTTCTGCATCTTTTTGATTATATACTTCATCTTCTTCAAAAGTAGAGTGAGCTTCAGAGAATAATGATTTTTCAGATTCTCTTCCAACAACTGTAACGTTACCTTTGTAAAGTTTTAATTTAACTGTACCTTCAACATTTTGTTGAGTAGTATCAATAGCAGCTTGCATCATTTCTCTCTCTGGAGAGAACCAGTAACCTTGGTAGATTAACTTAGCATATTTAGGCATTAACTCATCTTTTAAGTGAGCAGCTTCTCTATCAAGAGTAATTGATTCAATAGCTCTATGAGCTTTTAACATGATAGTTCCACCTGGAGTTTCATAACAACCTCTAGCTTTCATACCAACATATCTATTTTCAACAATATCAATTCTTCCGATACCATGTTTGTTACCGTAAGTGTTTAATGTTTCTAAGATAGTTGCTGGTGACATATCTTCACCGTTAATAGAAATAGGGTCACCATTCTTATATCCAATTGATATATATTCAGCTTCATCAGGTGCATTCTCAGGAGAATTTGTCCATAACCACATTGACTCTTCAGGCTCTGCATTAGGATCTTCTAAAGATAATCCTTCGTAAGAAATATGTAAAAGGTTAGCATCCATTGAATAAGGACTAACCGCTGGATTACCATCTTCATCAATATGCTTTTGGTCAATTTCAATACCATTTTTAGCAGCATATGCAAGTAGTTTTTCTCTTGAGTTTAAGTCCCATTCTCTCCATGGAGCAATAACAGTAATATCAGGGTTTAATCCTAAGTAACCAAGTTCAAATCTAACTTGATCATTACCTTTTCCAGTTGCACCATGAGAAACAGCATCTGCACCCATTTTATTAGCAATTTCAATTTGCTTTTTAGCAATTAAAGGTCTTGCAATAGAAGTTCCTAATAAATATTCACCTTCATAAATAGCATTTGCTCTAAACATCGGGAATACATATTCTTTTACGAATTCTTCTTTAATATCTAAAATAAAAATATTTTCTGGTTTAATTCCACAAGCTAATGCTTTTTCTCTTGCAGGTTCAACTTCTTCACCTTGACCTAAGTCAGCAGTAAAAGTAATAACTTCAGCATTATACTCATCTTGAAGCCATTTTAAAATTGTAGAAGTATCAAGCCCACCACTGTAAGCTAGTACTACTTTTTTAACATCTTTTTTACTCATTTAACTTATCCTATACATCTAATAAATTTTAAGGTAATTATTTTATCTAATATTAGCTATAATCTTAATTATGAGAATAGATAAATTTTTAAATGCAGTAAATATTACAAAAAGAAGAGCAGTTGCTGAAGACATGCTAGAACACAAAGTTGTTCATATAAATGGTCTAGCAGTAAAAAAAGCTAAAGAAGTTAAAGTTGGAGATATAATTGAGATTAAATACCTTGAGAAAACCGACAAATTTCAAGTTTTACAGATCCCAACAAATAAATCAACTCCTAAATCTAAAATGGATGAATATGTTAAGAAAATTGAAGGATAAATAATGTTTAATTCAGCAAAGTTAAAATTTGATGATATCTTTGAAAATAGACTTCCAGAACAAGAAGTAAAAGATTATTTAATAGAATTATATGAGAGAGGTGAGGACGCTGCTGAAATAGCAGGAGCTGCTAGTGCCATGAGAGATCATCTTATACCTTTACCAGTTCATTATGATTTAAAAGAAAAACTAATTGACAATTGCGGTACAGGTGG
>AYRE01000109.1_pt1 | contig 10389 bp, 8 predicted proteins | sample 183791 | NCBI WGS metagenome assembly AYRE01 (sample SAMN02391470, study PRJNA226580) | bioreactor metagenome | isolation source: day 6 sample from continuous culture bioreactor with low C:N ratio... | place: Germany: Bremen | reverse complement strand
GCTACTTCTGCATCTATTATGTATTTAAGAGAAGTTGAAAAAACTCTAATAGTTGTAGGAACAGAACCTGGTATTAAACCGGCAATTGAAACAACAAAAACTTCAAAAATAGGGGTTTTAGCTACAACTGCTACTTTGAATGGTGATAAGTACCAAGTACTTGTAGATAAGTTATCAAAACAAAAAGAAGTTACTCTTTTTGAACAAGCATGTCCAGGTTTAGTTGAGCAGATAGAAAATGGTGATGTTTTACATGAAAAAACAAAATCAATGCTTTCTTCTTGGCTTGAACCTATGAGAGAAAATAGTGTAGATACTATTGTTTTAGGTTGTACTCATTATCCTTTGGTTTCTGATGTAATTCAAGAAGTTATGGGTTATGAAGTAAAACTAATAGAAACAGGCTCAGCCATTGCAAATAGACTAAAAAGTCTAAGTTGTGAAAATGGACATGTGAATGAAGGTAATCTTAACATCTCTATACTACATACTGGAAGTATAAATACAAATATGATAGATATGATATTTGAAAACAGTAAACAAAATGAAAAAATTATAATTAGGAAATGTGAAATATGAGTGATATGATGGAAAAAAGAGTTTTAGCGTTAAAGTATAGACCTCATAGATTTGAAGATTTAGTAGGTCAAAGTACAGTTTCTCAAACTTTATCATTAGCGTTAGATTCAAACAGATTATCTCACGCATATTTATTCAGTGGATTAAGAGGAAGTGGTAAAACTTCTACTGCTAGAATCATGGCAAAAGCTTTATTATGTTCAGAAGGACCTACTTCAAAACCATGTGAAGTATGTGATAACTGTAAAAGTGCAAATGCAAATAGACACTTAGATATTATAGAAATGGATGCAGCTTCAAATAGAGGTATTGATGATATTAAAGACCTGATTGAGCATACAAAATACAAGCCAAGTTCTGCTAGATTCAAAGTATTTATAATCGATGAAGTTCATATGCTTACTACTCAAGCTTTTAATGCCTTATTAAAAACACTAGAAGAACCTCCTGGATTTGTAAAATTTATTCTTGCAACTACAGATCCACTTAAATTACCGGCAACAATTCTTTCAAGAACTCAGCATTTTAGATTTAATAAAATTGCATCTTCTGATGTAATTCACCACTTATCACATATTTTAAATGAAGAAAATATTGATTATGAATCATCTGCTTTAGAGATTTTATCAAGAACTGGGCAAGGAAGTTTAAGAGATACTTTAACTATGCTTGACCAAGCTATTATCTTCTCAAAAGGAAGAGTAACTACATCTGCTGTTGTAGATATGCTTGGACTTATTGACCCTGAAGTAATGGACAAAATATTTACTGTTGTATTAAACAAAGGTGATATTACTACTATTGTAAGAGACTTGGAAAATTATGAAGTATCGCAAGTATGTGATGAAATGACAATCTTCTTAAAACATAAAATGTTAGCAAAAGATACAAGATTTGATTTACTATTATTTGATAGATTTTTTAGAATCTTAAGTGATGCAAAACAATTACTTGCTATGAATTCTGATGGTGGATTTGTACTGATTTTAACATTAATGAAAATGGTTGAAGCTGTTGATATTAAAACTATTGACGATATTATTAATCAAATTCAAAAAATTGAACCTAGTCAAGATGTAGCACCAGTAGTAACACAAACACCAGTGGTTCCTGTGGTACCAGTTGTTGAACCAGCACCAGTGATACAAGAACCAGCTCCTATAAAAGAAGTGGAAGCAGTTGTTTCTGCTCCTATTGTTGAAGAAGTAAAACAAGAAGTTGTTTCACCAATTGTTGAAGAAAAAGTTCAAGAAATCAAAAATGAAACTCCTATTGAAGAGAGATCAACAGTAGAAGAAGAGCTGAAAAATATTGTAGTTGAAGGTGTTGTAAACTCTAATCCTTTTGATGATATGCCAAGTTCAACTCCTACAGTTACACCAACTCCTGAACCTATTATGATGCCAGATGATTTACCTGAAACTAAAATAGAAGAATTAACACCAGCTGATGAAGTATTAGTAGAGTCTACTTCTTTTGTAGATTTAGGTTTAGTAGATGCTATTGAAACTGTATCTTATCCTAATCCTTTTGATGAGGGAATGTCTGCACCTATTGAAAAGCAAGCAGCACCAGTTCAAACTCAAGCTATGCAAACGCCAGCACCAGTAGTTGAACAAAAACAAGAAGAGCTTATAACGCCACCTGCACCTAATGAGAGTTTAGAAACAGTAGTAGATGAAGCAGTAAAAGAGATAGTTTCTCAAGAAGTAGAAGTTCAAGCTCTTGAACAACAAGTAGCATTTAATCCAAGTTCAGAAGTTGAAGTTGTACCTGTTCCAGTAGAAGAGCCAGTATCAAACAAAAAGAGTGAAGTTGTAGAGAATGTTTTATATATTAAATTAACTGAAAAAGTTTATGATAGAGATTATTCACTTGGTGAGTGTTTTGAAAAGAACTTTATTTTCAGAGGGTTTGCTGATAATAAACTTTCAATTGCTTCTTATGCACAAGGTGATGATAGAAAGTTTTTATATAAACACTTCGCTTTAATAAGAACATTTGCTCAAGATATCTTTGGAAACGAAGTTGAGCTAGATTTCAAAAAGGAAGAACCCCGACAAGCTTAAACCTAAAAAGGTCATTCAAGCCCCCGTTGAGGAAGTAAAACAAAGTATTCAAGATGAAGCACCAATAGAGAATAATAATTCTAATGATTCTGGTTCTATGATTGAAGATGTTGAAGTGGGTTCTGGTTGTGTTGCAGATATGCATAAGACAGCTAAACCAACTCTTTCACAAAAAGAGTTACAATTAAACGATATTATTAACTCTCCTATGCTTAACAAAGCAAAAGAGTTACTTGATGTTAAGAAAATTACAGTTAAATCTAGAAGTTAAAGGAAATATTTTATGAAGATAGCTTTTAAATTATTATGTTCGTCCATTTTATGCTCAACTTTTTTATTTGCAAATGCTGATGACAATGTAATAGATTTTGAAATAAATAGATTAGAAAAGAACCCTGATATTGAAGTTCTAAATGTAGAAATAGCTACAAAAAAAGAATTGCCAGTAAAAGGTTGGAATGGGTACATCTTAGATGTAGAAGCAAAGGTTAAATCTAATAAAGTAATTAATGCAAAAGATGTACTTTTCTCTGATGGAGAGTATATCGCTCTTGATTTATTAGATGCTAAAACTGGAAAATCTTTAAAAGATATTGTAACTCCAAATTTGACAGCTAATTATTATGATGAATCTAAGTTAATTGCTGGAAATCATAAGGCAAAAGATAAACTAGTAGTTTTCTCTGATCCTTTATGTCCATTTTGTATGGATTATATCCCAGATGTAATAAAGTATGTGAATAAAAATAGTAATAAAATTGCATTATACTATTATCATTATCCTTTGTTAAAATTACACCCAGCAGCAGGTCCTTTATCAAAAATAATGGAAGTTGCTAAACATCAAAATATCAAAAACCTTGAATTAAGAGTTTATGAGATGGATTGGGATAAATACTTCAAATCTAATGAAAGAGATGAAGCAAAGATTTTAAAAGCATTTAACACTGAATTTAAAACAAATATCACTTTAAAAGATATTTCAATTTATAAAGTAAAAAGTGCATTAAATTCTGATATCAAAATGGGTAAAGACGTTATGGTTAGTGGTACACCGTCAATTTTTGTTAATGGTGTAAAAGATAATACAAGATTAAAATTTGAGACATTAGGAAAATAGAAGTATGGAAAAATTAGTTATTGCAACAAGAAGAAGTCAATTAGCATTATGGCAAAGTGAATATATTAAAGCTAAATTACAAGAGCATTACCCAGATATGGAAGTTGAACTTCAAGAGTTCGTAACAAAAGGTGATAAAATCCTTGATGTTCCTTTAGCAAAAATTGGTGGGAAAGGTCTTTTTACTAAAGAACTTGAACTTGCTATGTTAAATGGTGATGCCCATATTGCTGTTCACTCATTAAAAGATGTACCTACTCAATTTGAAGAGGGATTAGAGCTTGGAGCTGTAACAAAAAGATTTGATGCAAGAGATGCTTTATTAAGTAATAAATATGCTTCTTTTGAAGACTTACCTCAAGGTGCTGTTATTGGTACTACAAGTTTAAGAAGAAGAATGGCAATTAAACTAATCAGACCTGATATTGAACTTTTAGATTTAAGAGGAAATATCAATACTAGAATTGCTAAGTTAAATGCTGGTGAGTATGATGCAATTATTCTTGCAACTACAGGGGTTCAAAAACTAGGAATTGAAAATGAAGTTAAATATTTCACTCCTATTTCAACTGATTTAATGATTCCTTCAATGGGACAAGCAACTTTAGGAATTGAAGTTACTTCTAATGAAGAGATTAAAAAAATTGTATCTGTATTAAATGATAAAGATGCACATATTGAATCTACAATTGAAAGATCTTTTGTTGATACATTACAAGGTGGGTGTCAAGTGCCAATTGGTGTAAAAGCAACAATTTTAGATGATAAAGAAATTAGACTTCAAGCAATCGTTGGAATGCCTGATGGAACTGAGATTATCAAAGATGATATCAAAGTATCTATTGAAGACTATGAAACTGCTGGAATCAATCTTGCAAAAGAGTTCATCTCAAAAGGTGCAAAAGAACTTCTAGAAAAAGCTGAAAAAGTAGCTTTTAAATAAACCACTTATATTAAGAGGATTTTCTCCTCTTAATACTTACTTCAAATCTTCCAAAAAACTCAAATTAGCAATATTTTCCAAGAAATTTAAATATATTTTTTAGTATGATAGTTACATATAAATTAAGGAGAGCAAATGAGAATTAATGTGGAAGAAACACTATTTTGTTTAGTTGATGTACAAGATAGACTTTACCCTTATATGACAAACAAAGATGAAATTGAGAAAAACTTAGTAACACTAGTAAAAGGTCTTAAGACTTTGGAAGTTCCATTTATTGTAAATGAGCAATACAAAAAAGGAATAGGTGAAACAATTCCAAGTTTGCGAGAGTTTGTTGATGCAGATCCTCACTTTGAAAAAACTACTTTTTCTTGTTGTAAAAATGAACCAACAATGGAAGCTATTAAAAATGCAGGAAAAAAAGTAGTAATTGTTGCTGGTATTGAAACTCATGTTTGTGTTTTACAAACTTGTATTGATTTATTAGAAGCTGGATTACAACCTGTATTAGTTACAGATTGTGTAACATCTAGAAAACAAAGAGATACTGATATGGCACTTGAAAGATTGATTCAAGCTGGTGTAGTTCCAACTACTTATGAGTCAATTTTATTTGAGCTAACTGTTAATGCAAAAAATCCAGTATTTAAGCAAATATCTAGCCTAGTAAAATAAAGGCTTTATTATTAATCATTAAAAAAATTAATTTGTTATGTTATAATAATTGGAACTTAACTTAAAAATAGGTGGCTCCCATGAAACATTACATTTTCAAATTAATTATTTTAATGTGTGCATTTAATATTTTAAATGCAGGTAATTCAGATTATTTTGCTATTGATGAGTACATAGAGTTTACAAATCAAGAGAAAATCAGCAATGATTTTATTGCACAAATTCAAAAAGATGCAGTAAAAATTAAACAAGAGAATAAGAAGATCAGAATAGTTTTAGTTTACCCTGGTAAACAATTAACCGACTATTGGATGAAAAGTAAAGTTTCATTTGAGAAACGACTTAATGAACTTGGAATTAACTATGAATTAGTTCTTCATTTCACAAAACCTCATGTGGAAACAAGAGTTCAATCAAAACTACTTTTAAAAGCAATCAAAGATAATACAGACTATTTAGTATTTGTATTAGATGCTAGTAAACACGCTAAATTTATTGAAAGAATTATGAGTAGAGAAAAACCAAAATTAATTCTTCAAAATATCACAACACCTTTACGAAAATGGCAAAAAAATCAACCTTTTTTATATGTAGGATTTGATCATATGCTTGGTAGTCAAATGTTAGCTGATTACTATATCAAAAAAACAAATGGACAAGGTAAATATGCTGTTTTATATACGTCAAATGGTTATATTGGATATATGAGAGGTACAAAATTTATTGATTATGTATCAAAGAATTCAGACTTAAAAGTCGTACATGAATACTATACAAATACAAGTAAAGACAAAGCTAGATTAGCAACATTAGATTTACTTAAAATTGATCCAGATGTTAAATTTATTTATGCTTGTTCAACTGATATTGCATTAGGTGTTGTAGAAGCGCTTAAAGAGAAAAATTTAATAGGAAAAGTCTTAGTAAATGGTTGGGGTGGAGGAAATAGCGAATTAAAAGCTATTCAAGATGGATTCATGGATGTTACTGTTATGAGAATGAATGATGATAATGGTGTAGCTATGGCTGAAGGTATTAAGCTTGATTTAGAAAATAGTACAGATAAAATACCAACTATTTTCTCAGGTGATTTTGCTCTTGTTAAAAGAGGAATAAAAGAAGAAGAATTAGAAAAACTGAAAAAAAGGGCATTCAGGTATACATCTGATGATAACAAATAAAAAATTATCTTTATCTTTATTAAATAGTTTACTACTTTTGGTATTTTTTATTGTATTAAGTATTGCTGTACTTTTTTCAACATATATTAATACTCAAAAAGTAGTAGATAAAAATATAGACGACTACTTTAATCAAACATACAATATTACTAAACTAATTATAGAAAATGAACAAAATGATCTTGATAATATCATATCAAAGATATCAAAAGAATTCGAACATACAAAAGATTTAGATAATCCTGACACTATTACTTATAAACTAGAAACTTTGTCTTATATAGATAGTATTGATTTACTCTTTTTCAAGAAAAATGGTAAAGTTTATGATTCTAGTAATTCTTTATTTGATACTGAAGCTATAATAGAAGAAATTAGAAAAATGGAATCTTCAATTAATAATAAAATCATTAATATAAAAGTTAATAATGAAGATATTGTTTTGATGATAAGTACAAAAAAGATTGTAGATAATAGCACTGGACGAGTACAAGCTATTATCTATGCGGCCAAAATATTTAATAACAATTTTACTTTACTTGATGATATAAAAACTAAATCTAAAATTGTTGATATTCATATATTTTTTGATAATAATATTATTGCTTCAACTCAAAATAATGAAGAAATTGACCTAACAGTTTTTTATCAGAATAATATTGCTATTGGAGATAGAACAATATATTCAAGTATGTGGTATGAGATTTTCGATAAAAAATATTTGAATATTGTATATGTTTCAAAGAATAACTCTTTTGATATTTTAAAAGAATCATTTCTTCATCAAGCTTTTGTTCTTTTACTTTTCCTAATTTTTTGTTTTATTCTTTTATATTATTTGTCAAATAAGTTTATTATTAAACCTTTTTCTAAACTTCTTAATTATGCATACAAAGTAAAAGATGATAAAAGTATTAAATATGAAAATACAAAAGTTTTAGAATTTGATAAATTTGCTTATGAATTAAAAGGAATTATCTCAGAGCTTAGAGATGTAAAAGAACAATATTCAAGGGCTATTGATGGAGTTCAAGACGGATTATGGGATATTGATTTAAAAAATAAAAAGATATTCTATTCTCCAAGATTTTTAACAATGTTAGGTTACGAAAGTAATGAAATAAAAACTTTTAAAAGCTTTTGGCAAAAAAGTATTCATAAAGATGATTATGAAAAAACAATGATTGCTTTAAAAGAACATTTATCTGGAAAAACAGAAGTATTTGAAAGTGAATATAGATTTAAATGTAAAAATGGATCTTTTTCATGGATTAAAATACGAGGTAAATTATTTTATGATTCAAAGAACAATCAAAGTAGGTTTACTGGTTTCCATACTGATATTAATGATTTAATTGTTCTGCAAAATGAAAATCAACAAAAAGAAAGAATGTTATATCAACAATCAAAACTGGCTTCAATGGGAGAGATGATTGGTAATATTGCTCATCAATGGAGACAGCCTTTAACTGTAATTAGTGTTATTGCATCAACTATTAGTATGCAATTGCAACTAAATACTTTAGATAAAGATTCAACAGTAAAAGATATAAATAAACTTCTGAGTACAGTAGATTATTTATCTTCAATTATTGATAAGTTTAGGTACTTCTTTAATCCAAATAATGAAATTGAAAAATTCTCTATTAGTGAAGCTATTAAAGAAAATTTAGTAATCTTTGAATCGTCATATAAGTCTAGTAATATTAATTTAATACTGAATTTGGATGATATATACATAAGTGGTTATAAATTCGAATTAATGCAAGTAGTAATAAATATAATAAATAATTCAAAAGATGCTTTAAGTGAAAAAAGTATAATGGACAAAGAAGAAAATTATATTTTCATGAAAACTAGTGTTGAAAATAAAGTCTTAACATTAAGTATTTATGACAATGCTGGGGGAATAGATCAAGAGGTTACAGAAAAGATATATGAACCATATTTTACAACTAAACATCAAAGTCAAGGTACAGGTTTAGGATTATATATGTCAAATGAAATAATCAAAAAGCATTTTAATGGTAAATTATCAAATAAAACTATTGAATATGATTATGAAAATAATCACTACATAGGTGAAGAGTTTAAAATAGAGATACCACTTTAGTATCTTTATTTTACTATTGTATTTTTTCCACTTTTTTTTGCTTCATACATTTTTTTGTCTGCTATATTTACTAAGTCATTAAAATTCTCAAGCTCTTTTGTAAACTCAACTAGTCCAACACTTAATGTTATTTTTCCATATTGACTATTCTCAAAATATTTATTAGAATTTTTCATTAATCTATTTAAATGTAAATATGTAGAATCTAAAGTAGCATTAATACTAAGAATACAGAACTCTTCTCCACCAATTCTATATATTTTATCAATTCCTTTTCTTGTTTGTTCTTTTAAAATATTTGAGAATTCTATTAAAACTTTATCTCCCCCATCATGTCCAAACCTATCATTAATTTTTTTAAAATCATCAATATCTATATATGCAAGTGTTGCTTTGATATCACATCTTTTTACTTGTTGGAATAAGTCAGAACATGAGTTAATAAAATGTCGTCTATTATAAGTATTAGTTAGTGGATCGGTTATTGTAAGTTTTTCTAGCTCTTTTCTAATCTTTTCATTTTCCATCTCAAGTTCTAATCTAAAGATTTCTCTTTCAATTTTACATGAATAAATTATTGCAATATCTTCTAGTTCTTTTGCTAATTTTCTTTTTTCTTTTGAGAATATTGAGATATGTCCAATACATTCATTTGTTTTATTATTTATTGGGATACCGTAAAAACTTTGAAAATCTGTAGATTTCTCTTTATAAAAGTCCTTATTTACATTTTCATAAATTTCTACAATTTTATTTTCAAATACTAATTCACATGGTGTACCAACTAATTCAAATTCTTTTGGTATTTTTTTATCTGTTGCATACAATACTTCAACTTTTGTAGTTGGATTGAAGTTTATGGCTTTAGTTATAAATACTAAGTCTGCTTTATAAAGTTTTTTAATTTCATCTGCCGCAGATTTTATAAAATTTTTCCCTATATGTAATGACGTTGCTTCAAGTATTGATTTTAATGCTTCATAGGGGTTGAAATCAAATGCTTTATTCATCTTCTTTTCCTCAATTCAAGTTATCTCTTTTATATTATCCGTTTTTTATAAATAGTTTATAAATAAAAAAAGGCCTAGATAAAAATCTAGACCTTTTTAAATAATTTCGAAGAAATAGAAGGATTACTTATCCATAGTTCCTGCAGGAACATGAACATTACCATCCATGATAATTCTAGCAGATCTAGACATAGAGGCTTTCTCAACGATGTATTTACCATCATTTTGAGATAAAGCAGCTCCTACTTTAATAGCACCACTTGGGTGACCAAAAGTAACAGTTTCTTTTTCCCCTCCACCTGCAGCTATATTTACTAAAGTTCCAGGAATACAAGCAGCAACACCAATAGCAACAGAAGCAGTTCCCATCATAGCATGGTGTAATTGTTGCATAGATAATGCTCTTACATGTAAGTCCATTTCTGAAGCTTTAACTTCTTTACCAGAAGAAGTTGTAAAGTCTTGAGCAGGAGATACAAATGCAATTTTTGGAGTATGTTGTTGAGTTAATGCATCAGAAGCATCTTTCATAACACCCATTTTAAGTGCACCTGCAATTCTAATTTTTTCAAATCTAGCTAATGCTTCAGTGTCAGAGTTAATATCACCTTGAAGTTCAGTACCTTTGTATCCAATCTCTTCAGCATTTACAAACACTGTAGGAATACCAGCAGTAATCATAGTAGCTTTAAATGT
>AYRE01000108.1_pt1 | contig 10482 bp, 8 predicted proteins | sample 183791 | NCBI WGS metagenome assembly AYRE01 (sample SAMN02391470, study PRJNA226580) | bioreactor metagenome | isolation source: day 6 sample from continuous culture bioreactor with low C:N ratio... | place: Germany: Bremen | reverse complement strand
TTTATTACAACTTACCCAATAATTGAAGCTTTAAAGAATGCATTTATGTTCTGTGGAGCTTTTGTTTTATTAAATTTTATTTTGACTTTTTATATTCAAAATATAAAATCAAGATTAGTAAAAGATGAAAGTTTGAGAACTCAAGAAGCATTAGGTGAGGGTGATATTCCAATAATTGCAGCTATTGCAATTATCTTAGGAATAAAAGGTGCGTTAATTGCAGTGTTTTTAGCGGCAATTTTTGCTATAATACCATCTATTTATTCCAGCTTTATAAAAAAAGACATTCAAACTCCATTTATTCCATACTTAGTTTTAGGATTATTATTTGAATATTTTTTTAGATTAGAAGATTTATTAAAGGTTATTTATTGAAATTAAAACACTATTTGTATTCACAATTAGCAATTACATTTTTCCCTATTTTTTTCGGATTATATTTTATTACATCAGTAGTTTTTTTAGTAAAAATTGCAGCATTAACATCAATTATTACAATTAATGTATTTGAATTATTTACATTATACTCTTATGTAATACCTCAAATTTTATTTTATACTATGCCAATTTCATTTTTCATTTCATTGGTAATAACATTATCTAAACTTGCAAGTGAGTATGAACTTACGGTAATTACATCATTTGGATTAAATCCTGTAAAAATTATGAGAATATTTTTACCAGTAACTTTACTTTTATCAATAGCTTTAGTTGTTGTTTCTGTAGGTTTAATTCCTAAAACAAAGTTTCTAACAAAACAGTTTTTAGATATTAAGAAAAAAGAAGCAAACTTCAATATTAAAGCTTCGGAATTTGGTCAGAAGTTTGGTGAGTGGTTGATTTATATTCAAGATAAAGATGATAAAAAATATAATGAAATAAAATTATTTAAAACTCAGAATAATCAAGAACAATTCATAATTAGTAAGTCAGCAGTACTGAATAATGACAATGGAGAACTTAGTTTTAACCTTTCAAAAGGGAAAGCATTTTTCATAAAAGATTCAGAAATTAATCAAGTTGACTTTAAATCTATGCATATTAATGACTCAATTGCTGATGATGAAATGAATATTTTTACAACAACATATAATTATTGGAAAGAAAAAATCCAAAGAAAACAAGATATTGATGATTTAACTTTTTATATCTTAACTTCATTATTTCCAACATTATCTTTGTTTTTAGTAATTACATTTGGGTATTTTAATCCAAGATATGAGAAAAATAGAGCAGTTGCATATTCTCTTGTAGCTGTTGTATTATTTTATGTTGTAGTTAAATCTCTAGGAGATAAAATTCTCTTACATAGTTTATATGCAGTTCCTTTTGTTTGGGTGTTAGGAACTTATTTTATTTATACAAGAACTGTAAAAAAAGAGTATTAATAATATATGAACGCAAAATTTAATATCTCTTATGATGGTTCTGTTTTTCAAGGATCACAAAGACAACCTAATGGTTTAACAGTAGAGAATGCTTTATTAAAAGCATTTAAACGTGTAAATATTGAAACAAATATTGTTTTAAGTGGAAGAACAGATCGAGATGTTCATGCTACAGGACAGGTGTTCAACTGTATCTTGCCTGATTTTTGGAATAACTTCGATAAGTTAAAAGATGTTATGAATAAACATCTTCCAAGCTCAATTAAAATAAATCATATATCTTTAGTTCCTAAAGACTTTCACTCACGATTTCATGCAAGAAAAAGAGTTTATAGATATGTAATCACTACAAAACATACAACGCCATTTAATGATAAATTTGTAACATATGTACCTTCTATAAATGAAGAGCTTATGAAAGAAGCAATAAAAGAGTTTATTGGGGAATATGATTTTGAGTATTTTCATAAAGTAGGTAGTGATAAAGAAAACACAGTACGTGAAATCTTTGATACTTGTTTTTATAAACATAAAGATATTTATGTATTTCGCTTTACCGCTAATTCTTACTTACGTTCACAAATTAGATTAATGGTCGGGTTCTTACTTAAAATAAATATGGGTAAACTTTCAATCGATGATTTAAAAGACCAATTACAAATGAGAAAACGTGTCTTCAAAATTCCAGCACCTGCTAATGGTTTGTATTTAGCCCAAATTACTTATTAATATAAAAGGATGATTTTTTATGTGGTTTAGAAAAAAGAAGTTTTATACTTTATCAGATATAAAAAATCAGATTGTTTATACTCCACTTGTTTTTGTAATACTACTTGCAATATTCTCTTCAATAGTTGTAACATTTTTTTATAAGTACCAAGAGTCAAGTAAGATAAAACTATTACTACAAAGTGAGAGCTTTTATAATCAAAATATTCTAAAAAACTATATTGAAACTATTAATATAAAAAGAAGTGAAAGAATAGATTCTGTAGAAAATGATCTTATTAAATATGTTTATGAATTGCAAGGCTATGTGAAGTCTTTTACTTTGAGAAACGAAGCTTTAGATGAACAAATGCTAAAGAACTATATTTATATTATGGAAGAGACTAAAGGTATAGAGTTTATACTTTTTAATGCAATAAATTATAAGATTCTTTATGGTGAAGATATTATTAATTACTTACGTAAACAAACTAATTCAAAAATAAATACTAAAAAATTCAATCACTTTATGCTAAAAAACATTCAATATAATAGTAATGATAATATGACATATTGGATTGATAATGAAAAAAGAGAAGTAAGACTTTCTTACTTTAAATTTGTAGATTTTAAAGGTTTAATGCTTGGGGCTTTCTCTCAAGTTGATGATATGAAAGCTCTAACAAAACAAGCTATTTTAGACTCTATTGAAAATACAAGTAATTTAGAAGAGAATGCCCATTTTGTTTTTTATGATATTAATGAAAAGTTAGTTTACAACTACAATAATAAAGCAAAAGAGGTATCAGTAAAAGATATTTCTAGATTTGATTTATTAGATAATAATATCTTTGTATATACCTTCCCAAAATATAATTATAAAATTATAGTTAAAAATGACTTCCTAAAAGAAGAAATAAGACAGATAAAAATTGAACATGAAAATAAATTAATTATTGGAATTTTCATTGTTATTTTTATTGCAATTATTTTAATGACAACAGCTAATATTTTTGGTAGATTTATTAATACTATTTTTAATAGATATAACAAAAGATTAGAGAGAAAAAACTTTTTATTAGCAAAATGGAAAGATAGATATGAACTTGCAATTATTGCATCTAATGATGGATTATGGGATATTAACTTAGATACAAATAGAATATTCTTCTCTAATAAATGGCTGAATATGTTTGGTTATAAAAGAGATGAAATTCAAAACTTTAAAGAGTGGTTAGCTCTTGTTCATAGTGAAGATAAACAAAAAGTTTTAGATGAATTTAGTGAACATATCTCAGGAAAAACAGACCACTTTGTTAGTGAATACAGGCTTCGAGAAAAGAGTGGAAACTATAAATGGGTATTAGTTAGAGGTAAAGCTTTTATTAGTGAGAATGTAAATAGAATGCTAATGATGTCAATGGATATTGATGAGAGAATGACTTTAACTAAAGAGCTTAGAAATGTTGAATTATTAACAGAATATGGGCGTATTGTAATTTTTAGATGGGAAAATAATGATGATTTATCAGTAAGATTTGTATCTAAAAGTATTGAAAACTATGGCTATGAAACAGAAGATTTTAAAGAATCTAAAATATCTTATTTTGATTTTGTCCATAAAGAAGATGTGGAGTCACTAAAAGCAGTGATTAAGAATGCAATTGCTTCTGATAAACCTTCTTTTACAAATATTCATAGAGTAAGAGATAAAGATGGAAATATTAAATGGGTATTTAATAGAACTATTTTAGTAAAAGATGATTATGGTCGAGTAATTTCATTTTATGGATATCTAAATGATATTACAAAAATAAAAATGAATGAAGAAGAGTTAAAGCAAAAAGTTGAAGAAGAAGTTGAAAAAAATATTGAGAAAGATAGACTTTTAATACAACAAAATAAATTAGCTTCTATGGGTGAAATGCTTGGAAATATTGCTCATCAATGGAGACAGCCTTTAAATAACACTAGTTTATTAACTCATTTTATTAGAGATAATTATGGAAACTTCTCAAAAGAAGAGTTAAATGATATTATCAAAGATATTAAAATCCAAATTGATTATATGTCTCAAACTATTGATGATTTTAGAAACTTCTACCAACCAACAAAAGATAGAAAAGTATTTGATATAAAAGAATCAATTAAACAAAGCTCAAAAATTGTAGCTACTTCTTTTGAGCAAAATTCAATAAATTTAGAGATTATCGGTGATAAAGTTGAAATTGAAAGTTATGAAAATGAATTTGAACAAGTAATTGTGAATATTCTAAACAATGCAGCTGATGCAGCAATATTAAAAAAGAAAAAAGAGAAGTTCAAAGCACAAGTAACAATCAATGTAACAAGAGCAGAAAAAACAAAAATTTCTATTTCAAATAACTGTGGAAACATCGATAAAAAAGTGATTGAGAGAATATTTGAACCTTACTTTACAACTAAGTTTGAAAATCAAGGAACAGGTATAGGACTATATATGTCTAAGGTTATTATAGAAAAGAACATGAATGGGAAGATTGAAGCTATAAATACCCAAGATGGGGTTGAGTTTATTATTACTTTATGAGGTTAATAAAAAATTCGCTATAATATTTGTTATTAATAAAGAGATGAAAGAAGAGAGATGAGTGATTTTACTACAAGAGTATTATTAGTTGAAGATGAAGATGTAGCAAGAAAAACTCTTGCTTTTTATCTGAATACAATTTTTGATGAAGTTGTTGTTGCTCATGATGGGCAAGAAGGTTTTTCAATTATTGAAGATAATTTTAAAGAGAACAAGACATTTGATTTAGTTTTAACTGATCTTAAAATGCCTAATATTGATGGAATGGATATGATAGAAGAGATTCTTACAATTATTCCAAATCAAAGATTTATTATTGTTAGTGCTCACAAGAATGAGGAAGATTTATTAAAACTTATTAACCTTAGAGTTCTAGGATATTTTGTTAAACCATTAAATATTGACAATATGATGGAGATGCTTCAAAAAGCTAAAAAAGAAGTATTGGAAGATAAAAAAGAAGTTGAATCAAATGGTGATTTAATCACTATTAATAAAACATATACTTATAATCTTTCAAACGATAAACTTTACAATGAAGAGAATATTGTTAAACTATCTAAAAAAGAGTCTGATATTTTAGGTGTATTAATTAAAAGTCTTGGAGAAGTTGTATCTGTTGAGTCTTTTAAAGAAGAAGTTTGGGATGATATTAACACTAATGATTCTGCATTTAGAACAGTAATGAAAAGATTAAAAGATAAAATCAAAGATGATGATTTTATTATATCTCATAAAGGTTATGGATACATAATCGAGAAACCATTTGTAAAATAAAAATAGTTCTATTTTATTTTCACATTAAAAAAGGGAAGCTTATACAAGCTTCCCTTTTTTTATAAGTGCACTTCGTGCGTAGAAACTTTTTCAGCTTTCCCTTTTGCTTTTTGCATGAAATAAATCACTGCAAAAATAAGTAGACCTATCAGATAAGATAAATGATGGTCAGGTAAACTAAAGTACTCAGCCATAATTTTTGGTAAGAACATAAATGGAACAATTGTTAAGAAGATAAATCTCTCAATAATATTTGTTCTAGTTACAAAGTATCCTTGCGTGAAACAAGAGAATGCAACCATACCAATAAATGCTGTAACAAAAATCATTACAATTTCAACAGGATTTGTAATCCAAATCCATCCTTTAGGATCAGCAGGATTCATAGCATCAACACCTGAGATTAATAATAACTCTGGGTTAAAGAAGAACATAAACGGTAAAATCGCTGTTCTAATATCGTATTTAAATCCTTGGATACCAGTTTTAATTGGATCTGCTTTAGCAATTCCGGCAGCTGCATAGGCGGCCAGACCAACAGGTGGGGTGTCATCTGCTAGAATACCAAAGTAGAATACAAATAAGTGTGCAGCAATTGCAGGAATTAAGAATCCATTATCTTGTGCAAGAATTAAAATTACTGGTGCTGTTAACGATGCCATTACAATATAGTTAGCAGTCGTTGGTAAACCCATTCCTAATACTAATGAAACAAAAGCAGCTAAGAATAAGATAATAAAGATATTACCACCAGATAATGACTCAATAACTTCTAATAATACTTGACCTAAACCAGTTAATGTAATAGATCCAACAACAATACCAGCTAATGCTGTAGCAATTGCAATAGGAACCATGTTTTTAGCACCGGCAATCATACCAGCTAAAATATCAACAAAACCACTTAGCATAATCTCTTTAGTAATTTTCTCTTTTGCTAAGATAGCTCTGAATGGATGCTGAACAACCATTAACATCATAAGTAACATAATTGCATTAAATGCAGCACTTGCCGCTGATTCTCTTAATACCATTAGTGTATACATCAAGAAGAAGATAGGGACTAAATAGTGAATACCTCTAACAAATGTTTTCCATTTTGGAGGTAAATCCTCATCATCCATTCCTTTAAGACCTAACTTAAGTGCTTCTAAGTGAACAATATAAAATAGTGCAAAATAAGAAACAAAGGCAGGAATAAATGCTGCAACAATTACATCTGTATATGCCATTCCCAAGAACTCAGCAATAATAAACGCAGCAGCACCCATAACCGGTGGCATTAATTGTCCATTGGTAGAAGATGCAACTTCAACTGCACCTGCTTGTTCCGGCCTAAATCCAGCTTTTTTCATTAATGGAATAGTAAATGTACCAGTAGTTACTGTATTAGCAATAGAAGAACCAGAAATAATTCCAGTAAATCCAGATGCAACAACAGAAGCTTTTGCAGGACCACCTCTATATTTACCAAGCATTGCAAATGCTAAGTTAATAAAGTACTCACCAGCACCAGCTTTATCTAATAATGAACCAAAAAGTACAAACAAGAATACAAATCCAGCAGATACCCCTAATGGAACACCAAAGATACCTTCAGTAGTTAAGAACATATGTCCTGCTAATTTATTTAATGATGCACCTTTATGGATAATCATTTCAGGCATATAAGGACCTAAAACATCATAAGCTAAGAATATAATAGCAATTACACTAAGTGCAAATCCTAATACTCTTCTTCCTGCTTCTAATAAAATAACAATACCAAGTAATGCCATAAAAATATCAAGACCAATGTAATCACCAGGTCTTTGTGCTAAATCTTCATAGAATACAGCAATATATGAAGCTGTTGCTACTCCAACACCAGCTAATGTAAATCCAAACCATCTAATTTTTTGTAAAAAATATGGTTTTCTGAACATTGGGTAAATTAGGAATGCTAATAAAATACCAAATGATAAGTGAATTGATCTTGTAATAGTTGAATTAATAGGTTCAATTACAATATATAATTGAAATAGTGACCAGCTTAAGGCAATAACCGAAATTAACCAAAACTCATAGTGTTGTGCACCGAAAACTCTTTGTCCTTCAAGTTCATTAACAACAGCTTCCGTTTCGTGGGCTTGCTCTTCTTCTAATTCACTAAGTTTATGAGGTTTCTCTTCATAAAGAGGCATAGTAAATCCTTTAAATATTTAAGTTATTTGTCATACGCCATTCAAAGTAGTTTTTAAATTGCGTATAAAAATTAGGTTTCAAGGGCAAAAGCCCTTGAGTACTAGGAATTATTTTAAAATTCCAGCTTCTTTGAAGTACTTTTTAGCACCTTCATGCATTGGAGCAGAAAGACCGTCTAATAAAGATTCTTTTGTAATGTTCGCGTAAGCAGGGTGTAATTTTTTGAAAGCATCGAAGTTTTCTAAGATAGCTTTAACAACAGTATAAACTGCTTTATCACTTACATCAGTACTAGAAACTAATACAGCTTTAACACCAAATGTAGGAGTAGCTTCTGGGTTACCTTTGTACATTCCAGCAGGAACATCTGCTTGTGCAAAGTATGGGTTAGCTTTAACTAATGCATCAACTTTATCACCAACTAATGGAGTGATTTTTACGTCAACAGAGTTAGAAGCATCTTTAATATTTGCAGTAGGGTGACCTACCATGTAGAAGTAACCGTCAATTTTGTTATCTCTTAATGCATCTGGCATTTCAGCAGCTTTTAAAGCCCCTGCAAATTTTAAATCATCTTTAGTCATACCAACAGCTTTGAATAATGCTAAAGCAGTAGCTTCATTACCAGAACCTGGATTTCCTAAGTTAATTCTTTTGTTTTTAAGATCAGCAACACCGTTGATGTTTGCATCTTTTCTTGTAACTAATGTGAATAATTCAGGATAAATAGCCATTACAGATCTTAATTTTTTTACTGGTTTATCAGCAAATTTCTTAATACCTTTAGAAGCTTGGTATACAACATCAGATTGTGCAATACCGAAATCTAATTCACCATTTTTAATAGTATTAATATTGTATACAGAACCACCAGTTGATTCAACAGAACATCTGATTTTAGTCTCTTTCTTGTATTTGTTTACAAGTCTACAAACTGCACCACCTGTTGGGTAGTAAGTTCCTGTAACTCCACCTGTACCAATTGTTACAAATTCAGCAGCGAAAGCTGGAAGTGTTAATGCTCCTAAAAGAGCAGCTGTAGCGATTTTTTTCATTCTTTTCTCCTTAAAATTAATATGTAAGTTAGTTTTGTGAAACAACACTATGATAATTATATCAGATACAATAAAATAATCAAGATGTATATTAGCATGTAAATTACATATAAATTGTTTATAAATTACAATTTAGTGACAATTTATCATACTTAAAATTTATATAAACTTAAAAAAAGGGATTTAGAATAATACTATGAATTATTTGTGTACATTTGGTGTATATAATTTATCCATACCATAACTTATAATATAACATCTGGAAAATTAGAAATAAAAAAATAAAAAAATTAGATTCATTTTATAAGAAATTTTTTCATTTATAAATAAAACTACTTGACAAAGATACACTCAATAGGTTATAATTCTTTAGCAGTTTAAGACAACGAGTGCTAAAAAATAAAATTGGTTGTAAAATGATTAATAAAAAAGAGTTTTTATTACAGTCTATTATTAAAGCTTATATAGAGCATTGTGAACCTATTGGGTCTACACAATTAAAATCTATGTATGATATTACTTATTCTCCTGCAACAATTAGAGGTTACTTTAAGAAGTTGGGTGAAGAAGGGTTTTTAGCTCAAGAACATATAAGTAGTGGAAGAACCCCAACTACTGAAGCTTTAAAACAATACTGGCTTACAAAACTTAATTTTAAAATCGAAGATATAAATTTACCAGCCTTACAATATTTTGCATCACAAGTTGAAGTTTCTGTATTTATTAAAAAAGAAAAATCAGATGTATTAAATGACATTATTAATGTAGACAATAAATATATGATATTAGAGTTTACTTCTTTTGCAATTACTGTGAAATTCTCTGATGCTCTTTATAGATTTTTACAAGATATGGTTGGAATTTCAACTAAAGATATTTTAAAAATCTCAAAAGATGTTGGAGCATACGAAGTACACGATGCAATAATGCAAACAATACAAAATTCGGATTTTGAAATTTTTAATTATAAAGAATTTTTAAATTTAGCATTGAATTACAATTTTGATGAACTAACAATTAATAGCTTTTTAAAGGGTGAAATTTTAGACAGAGTACAGGAAGGTCTATATTTTGAAGAACTTTTACCTGATGATTATATTGGTATCTGTCACTATTGTAAGGTTAATAATGAAGATGTGAAAATGTTAGTAATTGGCGAATTACCAAAAAATTATGAATACTTTTATAAAAAAATTACAACTTTTTAGGAGATAAAATTGAGCGAAGAAAAAAAAGAAGAAGTAACAACTGAAGAAGTTGTTGAAGAAACTTGTGAAACTGCAACTGAAGAAGTTACAGAAGTAAAAGAAGAAACAGCTGAAGATAAAATTGCACAACTTGAAGCAAAATTAAAAGAATCAGAAGATAAGTACTTAAGAGTACATGCTGATTTTGAAAACATCAAGAAAAGACTTGAAAGAGAAAAATATGCAGCAATTGATTATGCATCTGAAAAGTTTGCAAAAGATTTATTAGCTCCTATTGATACTTTAGAGATGGCACTAGCAGCTGAAGAAGCAGCAACAGATTTACCAGCTGATGAATTATTAGGTAAATTAAAAGAAGGTGTTGAATTAACAATTAAAAACTTCTACACTGCTTTTGAAAAACATGATATTACTACAGTTGATACAGATGGTGAATTTGATCCAAACTTCCACGACGCTGTAATGCAAATTGATAGCCCTGATCATGAAGATGGAATGATTGTTCAAAGACTTCAAAAAGGTTATAAATTAAAAGAAAGATTGTTAAGACCAGCAATGGTTTCAATCTGTAAGAAATAGACATATTTTGACTA
>AYRE01000107.1_pt1 | contig 10538 bp, 12 predicted proteins | sample 183791 | NCBI WGS metagenome assembly AYRE01 (sample SAMN02391470, study PRJNA226580) | bioreactor metagenome | isolation source: day 6 sample from continuous culture bioreactor with low C:N ratio... | place: Germany: Bremen | reverse complement strand
TCAAATGACATTGCAATATTAACTTATACTAATGATGATGTTTTAAATTTATATAATTACTTAAAAGAAAAATTCCCATCACTAAAAATCTCAACTGAAATGACATCTAAACTTATAAACCAAGAGAATGTAAAAGCCGTTATAAATGCAATAAAATATATCTATTTTAAAGAGAGTATTTATAAAGAAAATCTAAATGCATTAATGGGTAATGCTTTATTAACAGATGTAAATTTAGATATTAATCTAAATAAAAAATCTGTTCAAGAGATAATAAAAGAGATTTCTACTCATCTTAAAATAATAGATGAAAATATTGTTAAATTTATTGAGGTTTGCTCAAGCTTTAATAATATAGTTGACTTTGTATATGAAGTACATAAAGTTGATGCTACTATGGTAAATAGTGAATCTTCAGGACTTCAAATATTAACTATTTTTAAATCAAAAGGTTTGGAGTTTAACACAGTAATATTATTAGATAGAATTAAAAGAAAAAATGCGGATAAAAGTTCACTTCTATTTGAATATGATAGTGTTGAATTAAGAAATATTTTTTATAAAATTAAAGGTTACGAGAATTACAATAAAGAGTATGCAAATGCAATTGCTAAAGAAAAAGCTCTAAGTTTAGAAGATGAAATCAATATTTTATATGTAGCTCTAACTCGTGCAAAGAATAATATGGTCGTTTTTAAAAAAGTAAAATCATCAGTTTTTGATATTTTAAGTATGGGTGTTAATACCATGGGACAAATAATTGAAAGTTCAAATGTATCTAAAAACTATGAAAAAATTGAAAAAATAGAATATTCTCCTATGGATCTTGGAGTTCAAGATAAACAAATATCAAAAGAAAAAGATAATGATGGAAATATGTTGTATTCTAAATACTTTGGAATAGCAACACACTTTTGTTTAGAAATGATGGATGAATTTTCACAAGATAATCTAAATTATTGTATTGATTTAGCAAAAACTAGATTTTCAAACTATTTAAATGAAAATGATTTTATTGATATTTATAATAGAATCTCAATGCTTCTAAATCATAATAAATTTAAAGAGTTTATTGAAGATAGTGAGTTTATAACAGAACAATCTCTAATTTATAATGGTGAAATAAAAATCATTGATTTATTATTAAAAAAAGATGATAATTTTTATATATTTGATTATAAAACAACAAAAGAAAAATCTATTGAGCATAATAATCAAGTCTCTTTCTATAAAAAAGCTATTAGTGAAATATTTGAAACATCAAATGTAAGATCTTATTTGATTTATCTAAAAGAACATGAAGTTCTAATAGACGAGGTTAAATAAAATACCTAATTGAAGCAAATCCATAAGCATTAGTTCTTTGGATTTGTTTTAAGTGTTCTTCATCTACTATGCCACCTAAGGCAATAATATCTAAATCTTCATATAAATTTATAGCTTGTTTTAATACATTAACACCTTTTGGTTCACCTTTATTTGGTGTTGCAAATATGGGTGAGAATGTAATGGCATTCACATATGATTCTTGAGCTTTTTCAATATCAGAAAAGTTATGACATGATATAACTACATATAAATCTAGAGCCTTTGCATCTTTGATTTCATCAAATTGTTTACTTGTTAAATGAACTCCTGTGGCACCAAGTTTCTTAGCTAAGTTGTAGTCACCATTAATTAGGATATTTGATATATTATACTCTTTACATATGTTTACAAAGATTGTGGCTAACTCTTCAAAGTTAGTAGCTGTTTTATCTCTAAAACATGCAATATCAATATTATTCTTTCCTAAAATTCTTTTTAGGTTTTTTCTAAATAACTCTTGATTATCTGAATAATATTTTGGATCAGTTATAAGATACTGTTTCAATTTTTTCTCTTTGTAATAATTTTAAAAATTTTACAATATTTAATATTTAATTTACGTTAGAAATACGCAGATTTTGTAGCTTTTATTTTTTTGAAATAAAAAAAAGGGACAAGCCGAAGCTTGCCCCTTTTTAATTAAGAAAACTAAAGGTTTTAGTGCTCTTCTTCTGCCATCATAACAGACCCTGCAATATAAACATAAGTTAATATAGCAAAGATAAATGCTTGTAGGAAACCAAAAGCAGTTAATAAGAAGAACCCTGGAAGTGGTAATAACCAAGGTACTAACATAAGTAGTACCATTAAGAACATATCATCACCTCTAATAGAACCAAATAATCTGAAAGACAGAGAAATGATTCTAGAAATGTGTGAAATAATCTCAATTGGGAACATTAATGGAGCTAATACAGGCATTGGGCCCATAAAGTGCTTAAAATAGTTAATAAAACCATTTAATTTGATACCAACATAGTTATAGTAAACAAATACAATTAACGCTAACGATAATGTAAAGTTAATATTACTAGTAGGAGCTTCAAATCCAGGAATAACCCCAATCATATTACTAACAAAAATAACTAAAGCCAATGTACCAATTAATGGTAAATATCTTCTAGCATTCTTCTCACCCATAGTATCTGCACCCATCGCAATAATTCCAGCGATAAATGCCTCAAGAGCGTTTTGTGACCCAGTTGGTACTAATTGCATTTTTTTAGTTGCAGATCGAGCGATAAAAAATACAATTCCTACTACTAGTACAAAGTGTGATAATATGATCCATTCTTGTCCATGACCACCGATTGAACCTAAGAACGTAAACAGTCTTCCTTCCATTTTTTTCCTTTTGTGTTTTTCTCAATACTAAATTATTGAGCCCATTATATTATTTATTTTCTAAAATCTTTCTAAAGATTTTAAATTAAATTAAATTTGTTTGAATCTGTAACCATTTTGTTTCAAATGTTCTCTAATTAACTTTTGATGTTCTTCACCTTTTGTTTCTAGAGCAATTGTTACGTGAGCTTCGCCAAATTCAAGCTTCACAGAGTTTCTATCATAATCAATTTGTACTATATTAGTACCACATTCAGTGAAAATATCAGTTAAATGCATAAGTGCACCCGGTTTGTCCATTAAAGTAACAACTAGGTTTAATTTTCTTTGAGATTTCACTAAACCCTTCTCAATAATTAAAGATAACATAGTTACGTCAATATTTCCACCACTAACTATTGCACATACTTTAGAGCCTTCAATATCAACTTTATTATGCATAATTGCTGCAGTTGCAACTGCACCTGCACCTTCAACTACTAGTTTGTGTTTTTCTAATAAGAAAAGAATTGCATTTGCTATTTCATTATCATTAACTTCAACAATCTCATCTACATTTTCTAAAATTAAATCTAATAATTTAGGAGTTACATCTCTTACTGCAATTCCATCAGCAATTGTTTTAACAGATAAAGAATCAATTGGAAGGTGAGCTTCATAAGATTCTTTCATAGCTCTTGCACCAGTTGCTACAACACCAGTGATTTTAATGCTTGGTTTCACAGCTTTAGCAGCAATTGCAATTCCTGCAATTAAACCACCTCCACCAATTGGAACAATAATTTCATCTAAATCTTCTAATTGCTCTAAAATCTCTAATCCAATAGAACCTTGTCCTGCTATTACTTCATCATCTGCAAAAGGATGAATAAACTCTATATCATTCTCTTTTGAAAACTCTTTTGCTGCAACATAAGCTTCATCAAAATTTTCACCATGTAATACAACATTAGCCCCGTAAGATTTAACCCCTGATACTTTTGTAAGAGGAGTTGCTTCTGGCATAAAGATTGTAGCTTCACATTTAAAGTGTTCAGCAGCATATGCTAAACCTTGTGCATGATTTCCAGCACTTGCTGCTACTACACCTTTATTTCTTTTTTCTTCATTTAATGTTGCGATTCTATTAAACGCACCTCTTAGTTTAAAACTACCTGTTAACTGCAAATTTTCTTTTTTTAAGAAGATATCACTATTTAATTCTTTACTTAAAATCGGTGCATATGTTAAAGATGTTTGGTTAATAATACCTTGTAATCTATTTTTTGCGTTTTTAATATCGTTAAGTGTTATCATAGTTCTTCTTTATATGTATTTTTTTGAATATTATCTAAATCTCTCTTATATAATAAGAAATATTCTAAAACTTAACATTAAATAAAAGTAAATATGATAACATTTCAAAAAAATTAATAAGGTCTATTTTGAAATTTACTTTTGTAACTTTGTTCCCTAATTTAATTGAACCGTATTTTCAGGATTCAATTTTAAAGCGAGCAGTTGATTCTAAATTTATTAGTTATGAGTTTTATAATCCAAGGGATTACACTACAAATAAACATCTAAAAGTTGATAAACAAATGGTAGGTGGTGGAGCAGGAATGCTTATGACTTGCCAACCTTTATTTGACTGCTTAGATAAAATAAAAGAAGAAAATGAAGATGCTTATATTGTATTCCCTTTAGCCGCTGCTAAACCATTTAAACAAAATGATGCGAAGAGATTAGCAAAGAAAAAAAATGTTGTATTTGTAAGTGGTAGATATGAAGGAATTGATGAAAGAGTAATTGAAAAATATGCTAATGAAGTATTTTCAATTGGAGAATTTATTTTAACAGGTGGAGAATTAGCATCTCTTACAATGGCTGATGCAATTTCAAGAAATGTTGATGGGGTACTTGGTAACGCTGACTCACTAGTGATGGAGAGTTATGAAAATAATCTTTTGGAAGCACCTTCTTTTACAAAACCTGAAAATTTCCAAGATTTAAGTGTTATTAAAGAATTCTTAAAGGGAAATCATAGTAAGATTCACGACTTAAAATATGATCTGGCTACATGCAAGACAAGATATTTTAGACCAGGTTTAGTTACCAACAAAAATTCAAAATAAAAGTGTGATACCCCGCTATTTGCAAATGCGGGCACTTTCACCAAAGGTAAATACATGAAGAATAGATACATTGCAGCTTTTGAAGCAGCGCAAATTGCAGAAAAAGAAATTCCACAGTTCAGAGCTGGTGATACAGTAAGACTTGGTATTGAGATTAAAGAGGGTGAAAAGAAGAGAGTTCAGTCTTTCGAAGGTATTGTTATTGCTAGACACGGTGAAGGTGTTTCAGCTACATTTATTGTAAGAAAAATTGGAGCTAACTCTGTTGGTGTTGAAAGAATTTTCCCATTATATTCTGAGTCTATCAAATCTTTTGAAGTATTAAGAAGAGGTAGAGTAAGAAGAGCTAAACTTCATTACCTAAGAGGTTTAAGAGGTAAAGCTGCTAGAATTAAAGAATTAAAAAGATAGTAGAACTTTAGGGCTTTAGCCCTTTAGTTTATTAATATGTCAAAAATATTAATTCATACTACTTCTTTAGCAGAAGCTAACCCAATTATCAATTCTTTTAATTTAAAAGAATTAGATATAGCTCAAAAAAATGTTATTTATTCTAATGACGACCTTTTACTTATCATCTCTGGTGTAAGTAAAGAAGAAATCTTAGAATCATTAACATATATTTTTGAGAACTTCGATATTTCTAAAGCTTTTGATTTAAGCATTGCATCTTGTAGTGATGGCTCGATTGCTTTAGGAACACTTTTTTGTACTAATAGATTTGTTAATGGTGTAAATTTTGCAAATGTTACGACAATTGAAAAACCACTAGAAACAGATGAAAACTTAGAAACATTACTTGTTGACAAACAAGCATCTTTTTTTAAAGACACTTGTAAAGAAAACATAAAAGACTACTACATATTAAAAATTGTTTCAGATTATTTTGATGAAGAAGAACCTTCAGATGATAAAATATTTGAATTAATTAATAATTCCATTTTAAAATGGAAAAACTTAATCTAAGGTAATCCATGCTAACAGACGTTGTTAATTTTGTTGTTGATACGGTTGGAAGTCTAGGTTACATTGGAATCTTCTTAATGATGTTCTTGGAAAGTTCTTTCTTTCCTTTCCCTTCTGAAGTTGTAATGATCCCTGCGGGTTATTTAGCTTATAAAGGTGAAATGAATATCTACATTGCAATATTTTCTGGTATTTTAGGCTCACTTATGGGAGCACTTTTTAATTACTTCTTAGCTATTAAACTAGGACGTTCTTTTTTAGTAAAATATGGGAGATACTTCTTTATAAAAGAAGAAACTATTGTAAAAATGGAAGAGTTCTTTAAATCACATGGACATATTTCAACTTTCTCAGGTAGATTAATACCTGCGGTAAGACAATACATATCTTTCCCTGCTGGTCTTGCAAAAATGAATATTTTTATTTTTTCAATTTATACTACTTTAGGTGCAGCTATTTGGGTTATTATTCTTACTTTACTTGGATATTATTTAGGAGATAATGAACTTCTAATCAAAGAATATTTAAGATATATAATTGTTGGGATTCTAATTTTATTAGCAGTTTTAGGTTTTTGGTACTATAAAAGAATAAAAAGAAATAATTAATTTAAGCAACAAATAAATAATTTATATGCTACAATCCCATCTATTTTAATTAAGGATGAGTGATGAAATCTCAAGGTGTAGCATATAAGTATGCATTAACAGCCATATTTTTTTGGTCTACAGTTGCAACTGCATTTAAAGTCTCATTACAATATTTATCACCTTTTGAACTAGTTTTATATGCTTCATTAACATCAACTTTTGTACTATGTCTAATTATATTTATTCAAAAAAAATTTAATGCTGTAAAAGTTCATATAAAAGAGAATTTTAAATCAGTACTTCTTCTTGGAAGTATTAATCCTTTTTTATATTACCTTATACTATTTAAAGCTTATGATATTTTACCTGCTCAAGAAGCACAGGCAATTAATTATACTTGGGCTTTAATGTTGGCATTTTTATCTGTAATCTTCTTAAAACAAAAACTTACACTAAATGATATTGTTGCTGGTATTGTATGTTACTTTGGAGTATTGATTATTTCAACAAAAGGGGAACCTTTCTCTTTAAACTTCTCTAATATGGATGGAGTTATGTTAGCTTTATTATCAACAGTACTATGGTCTATGTATTGGATTTTAAATACAAAATCAAAAGTAGATTCTATTGTTGGATTATTTTCTAACTTTTTAGTATCTATGCCAATTATTATTATTTATTATCTATTTACACAACCTATTGAACTGCCAAGCCTTACAGGTTTATTAGCTGCTTCTTATGTAGGAATCTTTGAAATGGGTATAACTTTTTTCTTTTGGTTAAAAGCTATGCAACATGCAATTTCTACTTCAAAAATTGCAAATCTAATATTTATTTCCCCTTTTATCTCACTAATATTTATTTATTTTATTGTTGGCGAAACTATATATCCTTCTACAATTGTTGGATTAACAACTATAGTTTTTGGCTTAATAATCCAACAATTAAAACTATCCAAAACAAAGTAATTTTTTTACGTAATCTTCAGTAGAATAGCATTAAAATAGCAATTGTAACAATTTTGTAACAAATGTATAAAATGTGTACGATTTACATATATATCTTAAGTTTCAATTAAGTTTTACTGTGAAATAATGACTAAAGAAATAAAAGTACTACCTTTTGTAGTACTAATTTAAAATTATAAAAAGTTGACTTATTATGGCGAAGCAAAAAAATAAAAGAACAGTTATACAAAAAGTGATTAACAATCATTTAAAAGGTAATAAAAAAGAGATTTCTCAATTAACAATAAAAATTGATAAAAGATTAGATAATGCCTTAGTAACATTAAGTCAATCTTTGAATTTATCAAAAAATAAATTGATTGAAGAAATTCTTTTTGAAAGTGGAATTATTGAAGAAGTAGATGAAAATTATATAGGAGAAGAATAATGAATAAATTCCCTTCTCAAAATGAAATTATTGACTCAATTTTAAAAGGTATGGTTACTGCAAAAACAAACTATACTTTTTGGACAGCAGATGAATTATATTTATCTTATGCTCCACCAAAATTTTTAACTATTCATGTATCTCAAGAGATTGCAAAACTTGAAAATTCACCAGAAATTTTCATTGATGCAACAATTGCAGATATTTTAAGATGTTCATTGCCTAAAAGGGATTCTTTTAGATGGTTTATGAGTGAAAACAATATTACACAAGATGTTATTTGTCTTACTTTAGATGAAAGATTTGAGCATAAAAGTGATAATGATTCAATCTCAAGAGTAATTATGAGTATCCGAAATGGCGTTAGAAATGCTCAAGATGAATATAAACATGATATTGATCTAATGTGTAAGATGTTATCTAGAGATAAAAAAGAAGAATCAACACTTGATTATGGTGTATTTGCTTTTTATTTAGATATTTCAAATACAGCTAGAAAAAAGTCAGATAGAAGAATTGAAGAGATTATTGAGTCTTTTGACAAGATAGTAGCTTCTCATAAAAATTTAAAATCAAGTTTCAAAGGAGGCGATATTAATATCATCGAAAACATCGGCGAATGGTGTGTAGGTTGCTATGTAATTGAGCCTACATTTTAGACAAATTAGAATCAAAAAATAAAACAAATTCAATTAAGGAGAGATATATGAATTTAAAAAAATTAACTGGTGCTTTAGCACTAAGTGCTGTTGTTGCTAGCTCACTTGTAGCTGCTGATACTGTAAAAATAGGTGTACAAGCACCTATTACTGGAAAGTATGCAAATGAAGGTCAAAGTATTGAAAACTTTGTAAAATTAATTGTTGATGAAAAGAATGCCCAAGGTGGTCTTTTAGGTAAACAAATTGAGGTTGTTACTTGTGATGATGAGGCGAAAGCTCAAAAAGCTGCAGTTTGTGCTAAGAAATTAGTAAATGCTGGTGTTTTTGCAGTAATTGGTTCTTACACATCTGGTGCTACTGAAGCTGCTCAAACTACTTACTACAGATCAAAAGTATTACAAACTTCTGATGGTACAAGTGATTCTTTAATTAAAAGAAAATATTGGACATTCTTTAGAAACTCATTCCCAAATTCATCTCAAAGTGATTTTACAGCGGATTACATGGTAAATACAAAAAAATACAAAAAAATTGTAGTTTTATCTGACTATTCATCTTACTCAGCAGGACTTGGTGATGCAACTGAAGCATCAATTAAAGCTCTTGGTGGAAACGTAGAATTTAGAGGAAAAATCAAAGCTGGAACTCAAAACTTCTCAGCAATGTTAACTAAAGTAAAAGCTATGAATCCAGATGTAATTTATTATTCAGGTTACTACACTGATGGTGGATTATTAAGAGCTCAACAACAACAATTACAAATTGACGCTGATTTCATCGGTGGAGATTCAAATGATAACCCTGACTTCTATAAATTAGCTGGTAAAGCTGCTGAAGGTACAGTTTTAATTAACTTCCCAACTCCAGAAATTTTACCATATGAAGCTGCTAAAAAATATCTTGCAGCATATAAAGCTGAGTTCAAAATGGATCCTCCATCAATTTGGCCTGTTACAAATGCTGATGGATTAAGAGCTGTAATTGAAGGTGTTGAAAAAACAAAATCTTTTGATACTAAGAAAATCTCTGATTACATTAGAAATGATATGAAAGACTTCCCAGGTATTACAGGTCCATTTAACATTAGAGAAGATGGTGAGAGAGTTGGTGCTAAATTCGTAGTTTATAAAATGAAGAATGATGGTACTAAGAACGTAGTTTCTGAATAATAATAAGGCTTAAATAAAATGGATATTTTTCTTCAACAGTTAATTAATGGTTTAACTATAGGAAGTTTATATGCATTAGTAGCTTTAGGTTATACAATGGTTTACGGTGTGATGAAGTTAATCAACTTCGCACACGGTGACCTTGTTGCCTTCTCTGCTTATGTTGGACTTACTATTTTTACACAGTTTTACGGATCAAACGCACTATCTTTAGTGAATATTGTAATAGTATTCTCTTTAACAGCAATCGTAGTGGCATTTGTGGGTGTTCTTCTTGAGCGTCTAGCCTATAGACCTTTAAGAACGGCACCAAGATTAAGTGCAGTTGTTTCTGCACTAGGGGCTTCATTAGTAATTCAAAATGGAATTATGTTAATTTGGGGTCCAAACATGGAAATTTTCCCATCTGATGTGTTCCCAAGTACTTCTTGGAACTTTGGTACAGTTGTAATTTCATTTACTCAAATGGTAATTTTAGCATTATCAGCAGTGTTAATGGTTGCATTATATATTTTCATTAATAAAACAAAAATGGGTACAGCAATTAGAGCTACTGCAATAGATCAAGATGCTGCAAAACTTATGGGTATTAATGTAAATAGAATTATTATGATTATCTTTATTGTTGGATCTATGCTTGGAGCTATTGGTGGTTTATTCATTGGTATCTACTACAGAGGTTTAACTTTTGATATGGGATGGTTATACGGATTAAATGCCTTTATTGCGGCAATTATTGGTGGAATTGGTTCAATTCCAGGAGCTATGCTTGGTGGTTTATTACTTGGATTATTTAATGCAATGATTGCAGGATATATTTCAACTGAATGGGCTGAAACATTTACATTTATTTTATTAATTGTAATTCTAATCCTAAGACCTACGGGACTTCTAGGTGAAAAAACGGCGGAGAAAGTATAATGAATAGAA
>AYRE01000106.1_pt1 | contig 10586 bp, 10 predicted proteins | sample 183791 | NCBI WGS metagenome assembly AYRE01 (sample SAMN02391470, study PRJNA226580) | bioreactor metagenome | isolation source: day 6 sample from continuous culture bioreactor with low C:N ratio... | place: Germany: Bremen | reverse complement strand
CAACATGAACTTTGTGAAATATTATTTGGTTTTATACTTGTAAATTTAGGTTTAGCAAGAGGTTTTGCTGTATTTGATTCACAACATGAAGCAGCTTTTTGTTTATCTTCTGCGAAGATTTCTTTTTTGATAAATTTTTCGAAGCCTAGTTTTTCTAATGTAAAACCAGCAAGAATAGATACAAAAAAGGCAATAAAGGCATAAATAATTGTTACTTCATAACCAAAAGCACTCCAAAATACAGCAATGATAATTGGGTTTAATAATGGCGATGTAAAAAGAAAAGTCATTATTGGACCAAATGCAGCTCTAGCTTTTAATAGACCTAATGTTAGAGGTATTGTTGAGCAAGAACAAAATGGTGTAATTGAACCAAGTGCTGATGCAATTAAATATCCACCTTTATTTGAAGATAATACCTTTTGAACTTTTTGTGGATTAATAAATAGGTTTATAATTTCTACAAGAAAACTCACTCCTATAAATAAGATAGTAAGTTCTATAAAGTTAAATACGAAAAAATAACCTGCTTCTTCTAAGTGTTTTAATAATTCTGAATTCATTTTAATTCCTAATAAATATTATATTTCTAGAATTATAGAAATAATTAACTTAAGAATAGCTTTATATTTCTAGATATATAGAAATATGAAAACCAATTTACCAATTTTTACTATAAATAGTCCATTTTTTACCTTTATAAAAAACAGACAAGTTGTTAGAATTATCCTAACAAAACAAAAATGAAAAAGGTTAAAAATGAAAACAAAAATTTTATTAGCAGTTCAAATTATAGTAGGTTTATTATTAGTAGTATTTGGTTTAAACAAGTTCTTGCACTTTATGGCAAATCCTCCAGTATCACAAGAAATGGGCATGTATATGGGTGCTCTAGCAAAAACAGGATTTGTTTTTCCACTTGTGGGAGCTATTCAGTTATTAGCAGGATTAGCATTTATTCTAAATAGATATGTAGCTATTATGGCTGTAGTAATTGTGCCAGTTATGTTAAATGCTATGTTAGCTCATGCATTTTTAGATCCATCAGGTGTTGCTGCTTCTGGAGTAATTTTACTTTTAATTATTACAGTTATGTTTAAAAACAAAGAAGCTTATGTGAGTGTATTAAAAGCTTAATTGTTAAAAATACTAGGATATAATATGTAATATTTATATCCTAGTTTAATTATTGGATAAATGAGTAAAGATGAAAAATAAAAACCAACTTTTAGAAATACCATTTCAAAAAATAAGTGATGAAGATCTTGAGTTTCAAATCTTAGATATGAAAAAACTTCTAAATAATACTAACTTTTATGAAAGCTTAGAAACTCCCCATAGATTGAAGTTTAATTCAATTGCTATTGTTATTGAAGGTGAGGGTGAACATACTATTGACTTTAAAACATATCCTTATAAGAAAGGAACAGTTCTATTTGTAGCCAAAAATCAAGTAACTTCTTTTAAGTTAAATCCTAATATGAACTCTTATATTTTAGAATTTACAGAAGGTTTTCTTTGTGGTGTTATAGAAGATAGTATTAGTGATATGTTTGATTATATGAGATATCCCGCTTCCTTGCAATTAGATAATGAAACTCTTGATGCAATTTTTATTAATATCAAACTTCTAACAAAACAATTAGAATTACCAAATGATGATTATAAAAAATCTATAATACAATCACTTTTTCAATCTTTACTTATTCAGTTAAAGAGACAAAGAGTAAAATGTGCAACACCTATAAAAACAAAAGATGAGAAGATATATAATAGATTTTTATACTTAGTAAGAAATACTCATAAATATACCCTAAGGGTTGAAGATTATGCCAGAGAATTAGATATATCAAGTAAAACTCTTACTCGAATATTGAGCAAATATACAAATAGAACAACAAAAACATATTTGGATGAGTTTTTACTTATTAAGATAAAAAGGTATTTATTAGATGAAGGACTTACTTTGCAAGAGATTGCAAATAGAGTAGATTTTGATGAGATTACAAACTTAATTAAGTTTTTTAAAAAGTTTGAAAAAGTAACTCCCTCAGAATTCAAAAAAGCTAGCAGCCTTTCTCTTAACTCATAATATTATTATTTTGTAATAATTTAGAATTTATTTATATATTAATTCTCCTTATAATAGGTGTTGAAAGATAGATATCTTGGCATAAATTTTTATTATAATTTAACCTTAAGAGTATACTTTTTTTGCTATTATAACAATAAATGTAACTTCAGGAATTATCTATGAACTCTTTACAAAAATCAATGAATATTATCTCTACTATCTTAGATATTGATCAAAGTTTAGATGGAGAGCTTTATCTAAAAGAATTTATTAAAAATATAGCCAAAAACATGAATGTAAAATATGCCTTAATTGGGCATCCTATTGGTGGAAATTTAAATGAAATAGCAACAGATGTTGTTTGGGCTGATTGCAAGTTTGTTGATAATTTCATTTATTCTCTGAAGGATACACCTTGTGAGATTGTATTAACAGGAGAAAGAGTTTGTATTCATGACTCTAATGTTTGTATAGATTTTCCCGAGGATCAGTTATTGCAAAATATGAATATTGAAGCTTATGTTGGTGCTCCTGTTGTCTCAAAAAATAAAGCTGGTGTTTCAAGTATTTTGGTATTACTAGATGATAAACCAATGGAAGATAGAGAATTTTTCTCTGTAGTTACAGAATTTCTTGCACTAAGAGCAAGTGCAGAAATAGAAAAAATTCATAATGAAGAGAGACTAAAGTTTGAAGTTGAAAAAAGAACAAAAGAACTGAACTTTGCAAATGAAAAAATATTTTCATTAAAAGAAAGTCTTGAGTTAGAACGTTCTGAAACAAAGTTCAAAATTTTATTTGAGAATTCTCCTATTGGTATGGCGATGATTGACTATGAAAGTGGATTTTTTATAGAAGTAAATAAGTCCTTTCAAGAATCAATACAATATACAAATGATGAATTATATTCTTTGTCATATATGGATATTACTCCTAATAAATATAAAGAACAAGGATCTCAACAAATTGAAGAACTTGATTATACTGGTACTTTTGGTCCTAATGAAAAAGAGTATATTAAAAAAGATGGAAGTCTTTATCCTATAAAAATTAGTGGATTTTCAATTATAAATCCTGATGAAAAGAAAGTTGTTTGGGTGATAATTGAAGATATTACGGAAGCAAAGAATCAAATAAAAAATCAAGAAATTATGTTTCATCAATCCAAAGTTGCTTCATTGGGTGAGATGTTGGGTAATATTGCTCATCAATGGAGACAACCACTTTCGATTATTTCTACAACTGCTACAGGAACAAAACTAAAAAAAGAAATGGGAATATTACAAGATGAAGAGTTTCTTGAGAATATGGATAATATAAATGATAAAACACAATATTTATCAAAAACAATTGATGACTTTAGAAATTTCTTTTTATCAGATAGTTCTTCTCAAACTAAAATAGATACAAATACTCTTATTCAAAAAGCAGTTTCATTAATAAAAGACTCATTTAAAATATCAAATGTTGAAATTATTATAAATAATGAAAATCCTGATGATTTATTATATTGTAATGAAAATCTTTTAATTCAAGCCTTGATAAATATATTAAATAATGCAAAGGATGCATTAATTCTTATTGATGATAAAGATTTTAATAAGTATGTTTTTATTAATGTAAGAAAAGAAAATGATTTTATCTCTATAGAAATAAAAGATAATGGAAAAGGTATTCCTTTAAAGATCAAAGATAAAATATTTGATCCTTATTTTACTACTAAACATAAAAGTCATGGAACAGGGATAGGTTTATATATGACAAATCAAATAATCACAAAACATTTAAATTCTAGTATAAGAGTAGAAAATAAAGAGTATACCTATGATAACAAAAAATATGTTGGTGCTTCATTTGATTTAATTCTTAAAAGTTCTATTTAGTTTTAGTAAGTTTCTTGAGCGATTAAGAGTACTTCTTTTATTTTAAGCTATACTGATTTATAACTATAAATAAAGGATAGATTATGGCAAAAGGTAAAGACGTTCAGAAGTCAGTTAAAACTGCATCTACAAAATCATTAAAAGAAAAAAGAGCTGAAAAGAAAGCAAAAAAAGCTTCAAAATAAACAATTACTAATAAATAGTCAATAATTAGTTTTATACTAATTATTGATTTATTTATAAAATCTTAAATAGATTTAAAATCAAGTCCTCAAAAGCTAATAATTACTGATAAGATACTATTGTATCCTGCAAGATTTATCTTACTTCCCAATCCCCTCTAACTCTATGAATTACTCCACCCATTCTGTTATAAGATAGAAGATAATTATATGAGCCTTTTTTTGGCAAGTTCACATTAAAGACATAGTTTCCTTTTTTGTCTATTTTTTTTGTTCTATAATTTATAATTTTGTTATTTACCTGAAATATTTCTAGTTTTACATCTGCATTATATACTGGAATAGTTTTGCTTTTGATTGATATGTTTATTTGATTTATTCCAACTTTTAAAGCTTCTGTTGTTTCTATACTTGCACTATAATCTTTGTCTTTTGCTTGTGCAAATCCTAGTCCTAATAGTGATACTAATAATATATTTCTTAATATTTTCATTTTCGTCCTTTGTGTTTTGATAGAGTAAGTTTAGTTTTTATGAATGAATTACAAGTGAATCTAAAATGAATTTTTATTAATTTACAATACTAAGTATATATAGGCTTTGAAATATACAGAGTTTAAAACAATTTTTAGTAAAATGTCGAAATTAAAAAATAGGCTATATAAAACTAATGAATATAATTTTAAAACTTCTAATAATTCTATCTTTTACACTTACTTTAAATGCAAATATAAACTTGGATTTTAAATCTAATATTTCAGTGAATGAATTTACACTAAGTAAGATTAAATCTTGGGAAGCTATGGTTAAAAAAGCAGAAAATAAAAAGACATTAAAAAAACTAAAAATTGTAAATGACTATTTTAATAAACTAGAATATAAATCAGATTTAAATAATTGGAATAAGAGTGATTATTGGGCTACACCTGTTGAATTCTTATCTTCTGGAGCAGGGGACTGTGAAGATTTTGCAATAGCTAAGTTTTTTACCCTTATGAAGTTAGGAATAAAAGAAGAAAAACTAGGGCTTATTTATACAAAATTAGCCAAAAACAATCAAGCTCATATTGTACTTAGTTATTCTCATAAACCAAATTTTGTGCCAATTATATTAGACAATGTAAATAAAAAACTACAACTATCTACAAAAAGAAAAGACTTATTAGATATGAGAAGTATTGAAAATAAAACTATCTTAGAAAAATTCCAAATACAAGCTACAAATAAACTAAACTAAAATTCTTATTGAAATACCATGCTAGACTATGATAAAATATTGATATATGTAAGAGAATATACAAAAAGAAAAAACTTGATACCTTAATATCAAGGATAAAGTATGCATAATAATATCAATACCCTTTTTGAGTACCTTTGGCAGAACTATCTGCGTGTTACGCCTACTGCCACAAAAATTCATAAACTTTTAGGTTCAACTCAAAATAACGACATAATCAATGATCATATAGCTTTACGTACTTTTAATTTAGAAAAAGTATCTTTAGAAAAACTTGCTAAACATTTTACATCTCTTGGATATGAAGAGTGTGAAGAGTATAATTTTGAAGATAAAAAAATACATGCAAAGCACTATGAACATCCTAATAGTAATTATCCAAAGGTTTTTATCTCAGAGTTGCTAGTTGAGAAGTTTTCTCCTGTGATTCAAGAAGTAATACACTTTTTAGTATCGCAAGTTGATGAAGATATGATTTTAAATGATAACTTCTTATATTCAGGTAGACATTGGAATATTGATTATAGGATTTATAAAATACTTTTAGAAGAGAGTGAATATGCAGCTTGGTTAGCAGCATGGGGATATAGAGCTAATCATTTTACTGTTAGTATTAATCATTTAGAAAAATTTAACACTATAAAAGAAGTAAACCAAAAACTAAAAGAAGCTGGTTTTATTTTAAACTCCTCAGGTGGTGAAATAAAGGGTTCAAAAGAACTTTTATTAGAACAGTCTTCTACCGTTGCAGATAAGTATCCTGTTAAGTTTAATGATTGGGAAAAAGAACTTCCTAGTTGTTTTTATGAATTTGCATTACGTTATTGTGATAAAAAGGGGGAGATTTATACAGGCTTTGTTGAATCCTCAGCCAATAAGATTTTTGAGAGTACTGATACTAGATAGTTTCACAAGCAGAATTATTCTGCTTGCTCATCTGTAATTTCTTCAGTTACTTCTTCTGCTTTTTCTTCTTTTGGTGGTCTTACTGCTTCTTGTGCAATAATTTCCATATAGAATGTTTCACAGTTTTCACTTGCTGCTTCATCGATACATTTTGTAATATCTGGGAAACCAATTACTGCTGGTGTTTCGTCATTTTTACCAAACTTACAATTGAAGTTCCAATGATCAAAACCATCTGAAAGAGGTTTTTTCTTTTCTCTTTTGATGTATTTTCTAATTTCGTTTTTAATAGCTTCTACTTGTCTGTCAGGATGTTTGTTTGCTACTTGTAATTTGAAAGTTTTTTTCATAATAATCCTTTGGCGGAAGTATAGCGAAATTTTTAGATGATTAGATATATTTAGATATATCTACTTCATCTATTTGTTCTTTTAATAAGAATTTATGTGCATAATCTTTGTAAATACCTGTTTTTAAGAACATCTCAAAAATATCCTTATCTAAATGTTGATCTTTTACCATAAAGCTTAAGATTTTAATAGATTCTGATAAAGTCTTAGCTTCTTTATATGGTCTATCTGATGATGTTAAAGCTTCAAATACATCTGCAACTGCTAATATCCTAGCTGGTACACTCATTTGATCTTTAGTTAGTTTTCTAGGGTATCCCGTACCTATTAATGTTTCATGATGTGCTACGGCATACTCTGGTACTCTTTTTAGGTTTTCTAAAAATGGTAATTGCTCTAACATTACTATAGACATCATAATATGTTCGTTGATTTTGTATCGCTCTTCGTTTGTTAAAGTACCTCTTTTTATTGAAAGATTATATATTTCTCCAAAATTATACATATGTTCAGGAGTATCAAGCTTCATTCCATATTTTTCATACTCTTTTTCCATATGTAGTTCTCTTTCAACTATATGTTCAATCTTATCATCAAGTATTTTTTCTACTTGTGGAGTTGTATTATTTTTATTTGTTTGTAGTCTTTCTCTTTCATCTCTTGATAAACCAATACTATTATCAAAGTTTCTTGTCCATGTTCTTTTTGATATCTCTTTAATTTTCTCAATATCTTCTTTGTCCATGAATTCTCCACCAATATTTGCATTTGCAATGCATTCATATTCTTCATGTAGTTTTTTATGTGAGTCTTGAAGTTTTTGTTTTTCTTCTTTTTCATTTGCTCCATTGATAATATTGGTAAGTGTTTGAATAGTCATATCTCTATGTAATACTTCAAATCTAGTTCTAATTTCATGTATTCTATTGTATATAGTTTCTAGTTTTGTAGCTTTATCTACTACATATTCAGGTGTTGTTACTTTTCCACAATCGTGTAACCAAGCTGCTATGTTTAATTCTCTTTTCTCATCTTCATTTTTTATTGTAAAGTCTTTGAATACTTCTTTATCATTACTTGCAGCTTGAGCAATCATCATACTTAACTCAGGAACTCTTTCACAGTGTCCACCTGTATATTTTGACTTCGCATCAATAGCACTTGCAATGATTTTGATAAAAGAGTCCATTAATTCTTTTTGATCTTTTTCATACTTTTGCATTGAAATAGATAGTTTTACTAATGATCTTGATAGGTCGTCTAATTCTTTGATATTTGTTTTTACAAAAACAACATCTTTAAATTTCCTATCTATAATTTTTCTATTTTCATTAGCTAAGTTTTGAATTGGAACAGCTAACATTTTTGTAGCTAGCCAAACTAATGGAGTTGAGAGTAGTAATATTAAAAGAGTTGTAATAGATGAAATCAAAATATCTTTGTTATATGGTTCCATTATCTTTTGTAGTGGCAATAACACTGTTAAATACTCTTTTTTATCATAGCTAGAATCAAGTGTAGAGAAGTAAGTAAAGTATTTCTTCTCATTTATTTCTAATATTTTAGAACTAGAACTTTTGTTAGTAGATATAAGTTTTTTTCTTAGTTCCTCAAAGTCTAGGTTTTTATAATTCTCACCTTGGTTAGCATTTGCAGTTACTTTATCTTTATCTCTAAATAAATAAATTTCACTATCATCAAAAACAAGTTGAGTTTTTAAGAAATTAGACATACTCACTAAAGATACATCAACTCCTAATACACAATCACTATTTGGTACTTCTTTTGCATATGTAGTCCCTTTTGCTTCTAGGTTTGTGTACATATATGGGTCAGTTTTGATTATTTTGTGAGTTTGTCTAGCTTCTATAAACCATGGTCTTACACTTGGGTCATATATTGCAAGGGATCTTTTACTTTTTATTTGTTTTAGATTTGAATCTAAGAATTCTTCATATTGAACTCGTTCTTCATTTTCTGTATAGATCTTGATTACAAGCCATTTCATATCTTTAGAGGCATTGTATTTTTCTCTTAATTTCTTATCAATATCTAGATTAATTACTTCATAGAAACTGCCTTTTACTGTTCCTACATAAATAGCATAGATAAATTTGTTATTATTTAAAGTATTAGCAATAAGTGGTAGAAGAGGGTGTCTTTCATCTTTTTTGGGAATATCATGTATTGATTTATATAATTCAAGGTTTGAAATTATATTATTGTTTTTTTCATCAAGATTTTTTATTTTTTGTTCAATCTTTTCTGAGATATGTGTCATGTTCTCATCCGTTGCATTAAATGCAAGTTCTTTTAAAAAATAGTATTGAAGAGATAAACTAATAGTAATAATAATTCCCGTTAGTAATATAAATAATGTTAATACCGTTGGTCTAATCTTCATACAGATGTCAACATTTGCCATGTTTAGCCTTTGATAAAAAGTTAAAAATATTATACCAAAATAATTAAATAATACTAAAGTTTTAAACTAATAATATAAAAGTGATTAATAAGTTATTAAAATAGTTGCAATTTATACTTATATAAGAACTTTATTCTTGAAATCTTTTGCTGCAAGGGCATATCCACCATTTGAGCCATCAACAAAATGTATATGTCTTCCATGTCTTTCAAATATTAAACAGGTCATTAGTGCTGAATCAGATTTGTGAATGCCATATATTAGCTTATTGTTTTGAAACTCTTTTTCTAAATACTCTTCTAATATTTGTGTTTCTTCTTTACTTGTTGATACTACCATTCTTAAAATGTCATCAAATTTTTCTGTATCTGTTGTGGATAAAACTCTTTGTTTATATGTAGACCAATCTTTTAAATTGAGTTTCATTAGTATATAACCAATTACATTTATCATTTTTAATTTTAGATTAATTAGTTTTTTCATAAAAAGATTTTGAGAATAAATAGATGATTCGTAATTCAAGTCTTTATCTTTAAAACTTAAATTTAAAGAGTTTTCTAAAATAGGGTGTCTTTTTTTATTATCACCAATTATTGATTCTATATTAGATAGTATATTTTCATAATAAGATTCATCTTTACTTTTTATTAGTATTGATAAAGTATCATCCTTAGGAGAAGGAATTGCTTCCCATCTACATTCAAGTCCACTTATATCAACTTGAAAGTTTTTATCTATTTTATCTTTGATTAAAAAGCTGTTTGAGTTTTTTAATAAATCATCACAAAGTTCTAATCCCCCGCCATTAATAATAGCTTGGTAATAATCCTTTGAAACTTTTAATTTTGAGATTAATATTTCTTTATTGTTCTTACATACTTCTTCAATACATATAGAGGCGACTCTTAAGTTTAAGTCATAGGCATCTTTAGAAATCTTTTGAATAGCCAAGAGGGACTGTTTTGCTTCATGATAAATACTTTGTGGAATTATTACAAAAGCTCCATCTCCACCAAATACATAAGGTAAGTCGATGTTTTTATTTATATTTAAAATTGAGATGATTGTTAATGCTCCAACCATATTAACTTCTTTATATTTTCCTTCTTTAATAGCAATAGTAGAATCTTTAATATCTGTAGCCAAAATATACCAATCCTTTGGTAGTTTTGAATATATATTGTTTTTTGTAATTTCTTTAATACTATTGATTGCTATTAATTTAGAATAAAAATCATCATTCATAAAAATCCTTTTGTGGAATGTTCCTAGAATTTTATACTTTTAGTGTTTAATTCTTTGTTTTTTAATTCTTGTTTTATGAATAAATAAAGAAAAGATTACTAAAAAATGAAAAAAAATGAATAAAATGGGAAATTTCGTAAAAAACTAAAAAAATTTTAAAAATTTATTTCTTTTAGAAAATACGAAAAGAGTACATATTATTTACATTATTAAATTACTTTTAGTAAAAACACTTGGACTTTTATAGCAAAAATGCTATACTTTAATAAAAATATAGTGTTTTTT
>AYRE01000105.1_pt1 | contig 10663 bp, 11 predicted proteins | sample 183791 | NCBI WGS metagenome assembly AYRE01 (sample SAMN02391470, study PRJNA226580) | bioreactor metagenome | isolation source: day 6 sample from continuous culture bioreactor with low C:N ratio... | place: Germany: Bremen | reverse complement strand
GGATTCTTCCCCTAGATATAATTCGATTATAGGAATACCCATAATTGAACTGTTTGTAAGAATTGATACTAGTAATAAACTACCAGTAATCTCTTTTGACCAAGAGTAAATTCTTGCGAAAAATAAAACAATAAGAGCTGAAAATGCCATTACAAGCCAAGCAATAATAGTTGGAATTAATACATCAAAAGAGAATGTTAACTTTGGAACTTGTAATAATATGATCGCGGGTAGGGGAATGTATATTATATATTTGTTTAATATTATAGATGTTTCTTCTGGAAATATCTTAAATTTTTGTAATACATATCCTACTAATATTGCTATTGCAATTAATGCAAAATTTTCCACAATTTAAATCTTTAGAAATTGTTTTTCAAGCAAGCTTCCGCTTCACAAGATTCTTGTTCTGTAACAACACCAAAATCTTCAACATAGTTAATTCCCCATTTGTACATCTCTTTTAGTACTGGTTTTAATTTATCACCAATAGGAGTCAGACTATATTCTACTTTTGGAGGAACTTCTGCAAATACTTCTCTATTAATTATGTTTTTTTCTTCTAATTCTTTTAATTTTACCGTCAAAGTTTTTTGTGTAATTTCATTAATATCTTCATGTAAATCTTTGAATCTTTTAGGATTTTCTAATAAGTGCCAGATTATTGCTAACTTCCATCTATCATTGAAAATATCAAGTGTTACTGCAACTGAACATTTATATTCTTTATCATTTATTAAATACATTTATATCCTTTATATGTTGAAAGTATATCATAAAGTTAATTAAATCCTATTACTTACCTAAAGTAAAGTAAGCAGAATTTAAGTTCATTAGGAATATAATTTTCAAATCGAAACAAAAAAGAACTCTTAAACGACTCTTTCAGATTTAGTTTCTCCTCTGAAATTAGGTTTTCTTTATAGTTAGATAAACAATAGTTAGTAATTCTTTTGTACAAAGTAATTGAATATACAAATATGAATATATTTATATGAGATAGGTGTTGATAAGAAATTTAAAAGATGAGAATAAGATATTAATATCACATCTATTTAATATAGTTCCTCCATCATTACTTAAAAGAATTCACAACTATTGATTTTTTAGAATTTAAATAAATAGATAAGGCTTAAAATGAAAAATATTTTAATTATTAATGGTCACCAAAAATATGATGGTTTTGCAGAAGGTAAATTAACTCAACACTTTATTGATAATGCTGAAGAGTTTTTTCAATCAAATGAGATGAATGTAAAACATACACACATTGATTCAGGATATGAAGTATCTGAAGAAATGAAAAAGTTTGAATGGGCTGATTATATTTTATTTCAATATCCAGTTTATTGGATGAGTGTTCCTTGGATTACAAAAAAATATATAGATGAAATCTTTTCAGCTGGTGTTGGAACTGTAACATATAATAATGATGGAAGAAGTAGAAGTGATTCATCAAAAAAATATGGTTCAGGTGGAATCATGACTGATAAAAAATATATGTTAAGCCTTACATATAATTGTCCAGAATCTGAATTTGATAATAAAGATGGATTTTTTGATGGATTATCACTTGATGAAGCAAATTATGCTGTACATAAAGTATTCCAATTTTGTGGGGCAGAAGCTGTAAAGACTTATGCAATACATGATATTTTTAAAAGTGATTTAGATATTATTTCTGAAACAAATAAATTTAAAAATATCCTAGAATCTAATTTTAAGGATAAATAATGAGTGAAGTAGTAGTTGTAGCAAAGTTTAGAGTTAAAGAGAACTTTTTAGATGAAGTATATGCCGAGGTAGTAGAGTTATATAAAAAAACTCATGCAAATGATGAGGGTTGTATTCAATATGACTTTCATAAAGACCTAAATGATAAGTACTCTTTTACATTTGTAGAGACTTGGGCAAGTATGGATGCTTTATCTAAGCATGAACAAAAGGAACATTTTCTGACTTGTATTCAAAATATTAATGATAAGTTAGAAAATATCACTATTGATAAATTAGAAAAAATTAAAATTTAAGGAATAACAATGAATAAAGAATTTATGGAAGCAATGGACTATAGACATGCTTGTAAAGTATTTGATGATACAAAAAAAATATCAAGAGAAGATTTTGATTTTATTTTAGAAGCAGGTAGAAAATCTCCTTCATCTTTTGGAATGGAACCTTGGAAGTTTTTAGTAGTTAACAATGAAGAGTTAAGAAAAGAAATTAGACCTGTATGTTGGGATCAACCACAAATTACTACTTGTAGTGATTTAGTAATTATTTTAGCAGCAATAGAAGATGTAAAAGTTGAAAGTGGAGTTCCTATGAGAAAATTCTCTAGAAGAGAAATGCCTCAAGAGAAAAAAGACTTTTATATTGGACTTTATGCAAATCATTTAAAAGATACATTAAGTTCTGATGAAAATATTTATGCTTGGACTGCAAGACAGACTTATATTGCCGCTGGTAATATGATGACGGCAGCTGCTATTAAAGGTGTAGATTCTTGTCCTATTGAAGGCTTTGAGAAAGAAAACTTAGAAAAAGTACTAAAATTAGATACTAGTAAATACCAAGTAGCTATGGTTTTACCATTTGGTTATAGAATTAACGAACAATCTTCTCAATTAAGAGAAGGATTAAACGATGTAGTTGAGTTTATTAACTAATTTTTTATTCGCTATATTTGAGTTACTTCTCTAAAGTAATCTCAAATATAGCACCATCTTTTGTATTACTTACTTGTATTTTTCCATTTGAGTGTTTTTCTATAATAGTTTTTGTAATGTGAAGTCCTAATCCTGTACCATTTTTCTTATCTTTTGTAGAAAAGTATGGCTCAAAAATCTTATGAATAATTTTTTCATCGATTCCACCTGCATTATCTTCAATAAAAATATATTGTAAGTTTTCATCTTCTTTGAATTTTATACTAACTTTTGGATTTTTAATATTATTTTCTAGTAGGGCATCTTTTGCATTATTTAGAAGGTTTAATATTACTTGACTTAATTCATTTTTATATAAATATTGTCTTGATAGTTTTTGATCTTCAATTTCTAATTCTATACCTTTTAATTCAAATGTTTTTTCAATAATATGCTGTGTATTACTAACTATTTCATTTAAAGACACTAGCTCCTTACTTTTTGTAGGAGTAAAAAAGTTTCTAAAATCATCAATAGTTTTTGACATATATTGTAAGTATTTATTTATTTCATTTGCTTTTTCTATTAGTAATTCAGGACTTAATGATTTCATATTTGTTTTCATAATCAATCTTGTAACAATAGAAGAGATTGAACTAAGTGGTTGACGCCATTGGTGGGCAATAACAGATATCATCTCACCCATTTCGGCAAGTTTAGCTGATTCTATTAATAGAGTTTCTTTCTCTTTAATTTCTGTCATATCTAAAATAGAAACCATTTTATACTCTTGGTTATTTAATGTTATATCTTTTATTTTTATTATTGCTGGAATAATTGTTCCTTCTTTCGTAAGTAAAGAAACTTCCTGGAATAATACAGTATTAAATTCTATATATTTTTTTGTAAGAGTAGGTATTAATACCCCAACGGCTAAGTTTCCTATTAAATCAGCCTTGTCTGTGTATTGAAGGATCTCTAATAAAGACTTATTTACATCTTTTATAAATCCATCTTCAATAATCATAATACCTTCAATTGTATTATCTAATATTTGAGTTGTATCCCATGAAATTGATTGATTTTCCATATATAATATTCCTATGTGTTTATAAAGCTTATTATAGTAAAATTTTCCATTGGTTTAACGTAAGGAATAATAATGATTGACTATATACTCTTAGAAAAATATTCAAAAGATATAAGTGTACTTTTTGTAGAAGATGATGAAGATATTAGAAAAGAAACAAGTGAATTATTGGAAGATATTTTCAAAAGAAATATAACTATTGCTGTTGATGGGCAAGATGGTTTTACAAAATACATGAAATACTATGAAGAAAATAACAAACATTTTGATTTGGTAATTACAGATATTTGTATGCCAAAAATCGACGGAGTAGAGTTAACAAAACTAATTAAAAAAGAAAACATAGAACAAAAACTAATAGTTCTATCTGCTCATAATGAATCAGAATATTTAATGGAATTAGTAAATGTAGGTATTTCTCAATTTATACTAAAACCTATTGAGTTTAATAGTTTTATAGATATTATTTATAAAATATCAAAAGAGATATATCATATTAATAGTGAAGAAATAGAAGAATTATCATCAACTGTTAACTTAAGCTCAAATCTATATTGGGATAAAGATAATAATCAATTAATTCAAGATAGTACTAAAATCAAACTTACTAAAAAAGAGTTTTTATTAATTGAGTTACTTCTTAAAAGCCCTGAAAAGACATATAGTAACGATGAGATTGTTATTTATCTATGGAAAGATGATTTAGATAAATCTCCTGATATTTCTAATTTAAAAAATGTAATATCAAGACTTAGAAAAAAAGTTCCTTTATTAAATATAGAAAATATTTATAGTTTTGGATATAGAATTAATGTTATAAACTAGTATTATTCACAATTATATTGATACTATTTCAGTACTTTTTCCTAGTATAGTAATATATTGGTGAAAAGGAGATACTATTATGAAATCTTTAACATTTTTTTTATTTGTAGTTTTTGCTTTTAGTGGATGTACACAAGATGTTAAAAGCCTAGGTAAACAAGAGTGTAGAAATCTAGGTTATAAATATATCATGAAAAAAAGACTAAACTACAGAACTGGGAAATACGAGTTAAGTTCAATCTGTCTAAGTACTGCTAAATAACTTTCTTATTTGACAAGTCCACTTATGCTAAAGACTCATCGCTCTTTAGCTTTTGTGTATATTGTTTGTATAACTTTCTACAACTTTTATTAATTGATTTTGCTACTGAAGCTACGTTTAGTGGTTTAATTATATAACTTAGGATATTCAATTTTATTGCCTTTAAAACTGTAGTATGATTATTGTCAGTTGTTAGGAAGATAAATGGTACATCATCCACTGTACGAATTTTCTCAAGCATTTCAATCCCATTAATTTTAGGAATATTTATTTCACTAATAATAAGATCAAAACATTTTTCTTCATCGTTTTTATATTTTAAAAACTTCATATAACCATCAAGGCCATTTTCGGCTATGGTTACGTTATCAAAGTTTTCTTCTAATACTTTGAGTGATATACTTCTTGAATAAGAATTTGATTTTACAAAAAGTACTTTTAGATTTTTTCTATAATGATCATAACTTCTCATTGCTCTTTCCTTATTACTAAGGTAAATTATAATAAGAAAAAGTATGATAATAGTATCAAAAAGTATTATTTTATAATCAAATTTTTATAAACTTATCAAAAAGTGAAGCTCTATTTTTGTCCTCATTGTCTTCATCTATATTTTTGATAGTATCTCTCAATCCTTTAATAATATTTCTTTGGTCAATAATTTCATTATTTAATTTTAGAATTTCTTGTTTTTTAGTTTCATTATCTTCTTGCAGATCTCTTGTAAGTTCTTTTCTTTTTGATATATCTTTATTTAGTTCTTTTAATCTATCTGCCATTTCATGTACACTTTTACCATGGGACTCTATTTTTTTCTCTTGTTCTAATTCAATTTTACGTATTCTTTTTTCATAATAATCTATTTGTGAGCTTGCTTTTGCAAGACGTGTTTTAAATCCATCAATCAAATCATTTTGCATATGGTCATTTTTTATTTGATTTGATAGTTGTTCTTTTAGCAGTTTTATTTGTTTCGTAGCTTCATTGTTACTTTTTTTATATTCTTGATAACTAGATCTAACTTTTCTTTTAAATTCACGTTTTTCCATCTCTTCTTTTGTTGTTAGAAATCTAATACCAATATATTCAGCTAGATTATTTTTATCATCAAAAATTGGAAATATTGTTGCATGAACAAAATAGGATTCGCCTTTTTTTGTTTTATTTTTTAGGGTACCTTCCCATACTTTACCACTTTGAATAGTTTTCCATAGTTCCACATAAACAGCTTTAACCATATCTTCATGTCTTACAATACTGTGAGTTTTTCCTATAACTTCTTCTTGTGTATAACCACTTACATCACAGAAAAAATCATTAGCATAAATAATCTTTCCTCTTAAATCTGTTTTTGAAACAATAGCTACTTTATCAATTACATCAGTGTACTGACGTAATAAAATATTTTTTTGACGGATATGATCCATTAAGAATTTTTGTTGTTCTTCATTAATATTATTTTCATATGAGTTTTTAATTTTTAGAGAAAGTTTGTATAGAATGCCATTCATTTCGGCATATTTTGTTGGTTTGATTATGTATCCATCAATACCTAGTTTTATTGATGTTACGAAATTTTTTACATCAGAGTACGCTGATATAATTATTATATTTTGTTTATTATTTATTTCTTTTATTTTTGTTGCCATTTCTAGACCGGACATCTCTGGCATATTTATGTCAGTAATTACAATATCATATTGAGCTTGTTGATATAATTCTAAACCTTCTTTTCCATTAGCTGCATATACAACTTCTTTAAAAAGTTTAGACAAGTAACTTATAATGGTTTTTGCTATATCTTCATCATCTTCAACATATAGTATATTAAGCGATGAAGCAACTTTTTGTAGTTCTTTTATATCTCCCATAACATAACCTTAACACAAAAATATATAGTATTAGTATACAGGAAAATGAATAAAAGATACTGTTTTTATTTATCAATTAGTTATAATATAATCTATTTATTTATACAAAATCTAAAGAATATTTAATATAAATGAAATGAAAATATTAAATTTTATTTAGTATGCAACGCCTATAGTTGTCCTCGTAACATTATTTGTTATATTAGTACTTTTATATTCAGAGTATAGAATTAACCATAAATTAAAAATTAAATAAAAATGATAGATTGGAAATAATTTTCCCTTTATTTCAAAACTCTAAATAAATTAATATGAGATTGTTGGAGCAAAAGCTTTTGTTCCAACTCTTATTTTCATTCCTATTTCTAGTTCATTTGCTTCTTCTTCACATAAAACTACCTCAACAAGTTGTTGACCAATAGATATAATTGCTATATAAATTACGTCAGTTTTTACAACATCTAATAACTCCCCCTCAAAAGAGAATTTTTGTGAACCTTGTGTTTTTAGTAATACATCTTTGGCAAGTCCATCATTTATGATTTTTCCTTGCTCCAACACCACTACACGATTAGATAATCTATAAATCTCACTTGGATCATGACTTACCATAATAGTTGTTGTTCCAAACTCTTTATGTAAAGCTAAAATTTCATTTTGTAGTTTTGTTCTCATATTGGGATCAAGTGCTGAGAGTGGTTCATCTAGTAATAAAAGTTTTGGATTATTCATCATAGCCCTACAAAGGCTAACCCTTTGTTTTTGTCCACCACTTAGTGTGTTTGGCATTCTTTTAGCTAGTTCTTTTAACTCTGTAAGTTCTAAAAGTTTATTAGCAAGGTTTTTATCCTTGTTTACATATAAAAGGTTTTGTTCAATATTCATATTATCAAATAAAGCATAGTCTTGAAATACAAAACCTATCTGTCTTTTTTGTACAGGAAGTATATCTTTATTATCAAGCCAAGTTTGCCCATCAATAATGATATTTCCACTTGCTTGCTCTAGCCCTGCAATTATACGAAGTAGGGTTGTTTTCCCACTTCCACTAAGTCCTGATAATGCTACAAAATCACCTTTTTGGATGTGCAGATTTATATCTAGATTCATAGTACCATTTGAGCCATGTAGTTGTTTGTTTATATTTATATCTATCATTTTTTATTTTATAATTCCAAGTTAAATTGTTCTAAAAATAATTTCGAAATTAGCTCCTGTAAATTCTTCATTGTTATATTTATATGTTTCATTATGTACACTAACTACTGCATCATGGTGTTTTGTTATAATTTGGTGTGTAATACTCAATCCAATACCAGTACCAATACTTTGATGTTTTGTCGTAAAGTATGGTTCAAATATTTTTTCAATAATGCCATCAGGAATTCCACCTGCATTATCTCTAATAGATAAAGATAAAGTATCTTTGTCTTTTTTAGTTTCCATAAATATATATTTATCTTTTGTATTCTCGTTTAAAGCATCTTTAGCATTATTGATTATATTAATTATTGCTTGAATTAGTTGATTTTCATATCCATCAATTATTCCATCATCTTCAAAACAAGTAACAATAGTAATATTATTGTTTACAATAGATGAGTTTACAATAGATAGTGTTTTGTCTAATATACTTAAGACACTTACTTTCTCTTTATTGTTTGTATTTTTTATAAAATTTCTAAAATCATCAATAGTTTTTGATAGGTATTTAGATTGTTTTATAATACTTTCCATATCTTCTAAAACAGATGGTAATTCAAGTTTTCCAAATTCACTTTTAACTGTAATTCCACTTGCAATTGTAGAAATTACACTAAGAGGTTGTCTCCATTGATGTGCAATATTTCCAATCATTTCTCCCATAGAAGCCAGTTTTGCTTGTGATTCAAGTATTTTACGTTGTGTTAAATCTTTTGCAATACCTATATAACCTTGAGTTTGATTATTCTTGTCTTTTAATGTTGTTATTGATAATAAAACAGGAATCTCTTTACCTTGTTTTGTAATGTATGTCCATTCATATTCATTATCTAAATTTAAATCAGATTTAATGATTAGAGTTTCAAATTCGGTTTGAATTTCTTTATTTAGCTCTTTTGAGAATAGTTTAGTTCTTTTTTCTATTTCTTGTTTTGGATGTAAGAATACTGGAGTATGTTTATCAATAAGTTCTTCTGCTTTATATCCTAAAAGTTTTTCAACCTCTTTATTGATTTGTTTTATAAGTCCATCTTTATCTGTTCGTATCATTAAATACCCAGAGTTATCAAAAATTGCTGTTTGTAAGTTTAGAGCTTCAAATAGTTTTAATTCATTCTCTTTTTCTTCTGTTACATCATAAAACCAACCAATAATACACTCTTCATGATCATATTCAAGATTCATATATGATGCTAAAGCCCAAGTAGTTTTATTATCAATATTTAGTTTTACCAATTTATTATAGATGTCTTTTTTATTCTTTAATCTAAAGATTATATCTTCATAAACTTTCTTGTCTGCATAATAATCTTTTGGATTTCTAAATCTAGTTTTATAATTTTTTATTAATCTACTATATGCAAAGTTTGAAAAAATTACTGTTTCTCCATTGTTCTTAGCAATTCTTACAGCAATTGGACTCATCTCTAAAAGATGTGTAAGTCTATATTCACTGGCTTTTAAAACCTCTCTAGAGCTTTTAACAGAATGGATCATATTATTAATAGTAGTTGATAATTCATTCATCTCTTTTGAGTTATTATCTTTCAATAATTTTAATGGAATACCATCACTATCTTTATTAGAAATTATTTCAATAATATTTGATATTGGTTTTAAAATAAATAGTCTAATACTAATAAATAAAAATAGTATTAATAAAATAGAGATAATTATCGTATCAATAATACTCTCTTCAATAATTTTATTTAACTCTTTATTCATAGTTGTATCTGATATATAAATACTTAAAACACCAATTGTTTCATTTTGTGTATTCACAATATCAAAAGTGTCCATGTAAAAACTTTCTTTTAATTTATCATTTTGAGCTTGGTTATTTACATCATAATCATATATTTTTTTATTAAGAGATTTTACTTTTCCAGTTGTATAAGATTTTTCACCTACTAGTTTACCCATATTATAATCATCAATAACAATGGCAAAGATATCTTTATTTTTGATTTCGTTTAGTATTAAATTTTCATATTCATTTACAGCATAAGATGCTAATAAATTTGTAATATTACTTTTTAATGAAACAATAGTCATTCTTGAATTTTCTTTTATTTCTTCAATAACTTTATTTTTTGTATTTATGTAATTATATGTAGCATGAAATGCCATAGTAATGGTAACAGTAAATATAATGATGATTACAAGTTTTGCATATAATGATTGTTTTGTGTTTTTCATGTTATTACTTATTTTCTATTCCTAATACATTTCTTTTGATTGTTGTTAATTTTTCTTCAATATTCTCTTTTGAAATTGTTAAAATTGGTAGCACAATATGTTTTTTTACTTTTTCATTTTTTAGATGTTTATCTAATGCTATTACAGACTCTTGACCCATTAGGTATGGTTGTTGCATCGCTGCACCTATAATATCTCCCTTTGGAATAAGGTCTAGAAAAATAGGTTCTGCATCAAATGATATTAGTAATACATCATTTTTCTTACCAGAATCGTTTATTGCATTTAGTGCTGATTTATAAAAGTTTGAAGTTTGAAGCCAAATAGCTTTTAGGTTTGAGTATTTATTTATCATATCTTTTACATAATTGTATGTTTCTTCTTGTGTCCAAGTAGTTAGTTGTTTAATATCTGCACTTTTGATATTTTCTTCATCTAATGCTTTCATAAACCCTGCTGTTCTTTCTTGTCCATTTAGTCTTTTTTGTGGAATTGCTATAATTCCTACAGTACCTTTGTCATATGATAAGGCTTTCATCTGTTTTGTAAGTAGTTTACCAATATT
>AYRE01000104.1_pt1 | contig 10673 bp, 3 predicted proteins | sample 183791 | NCBI WGS metagenome assembly AYRE01 (sample SAMN02391470, study PRJNA226580) | bioreactor metagenome | isolation source: day 6 sample from continuous culture bioreactor with low C:N ratio... | place: Germany: Bremen | reverse complement strand
CTCCCCCACCTCCCCCTGAACTTCCACTACTTGATGAACTACAACTTTGAACTAAACTCTCACGAGTATAACTAGTTCCACAAGAATTTAAATCTACAGCAACCCTACTTTGAGAACTAGAACTACAAGTTCCCCAACTTCCATAACTCCAATCCTCAGTGCACATTTGAGAAACTCCTGAATGACTCAAACCAGAAATTTTAACCGTTGAATTACTCAAATCAGTATAACTAACATTATAACCATTCACAACTTTAGGAATAACATCAACAAAAGTTTCATTATCCCCATCACACAAATCAGAAATTTCATCTAAACTTCCAACCTCTAAATCCTTCAAACACAAACTATGTGCCTTAGAAATATTTCCATATAAATCTAAATAAATTGTCTTAGTATTTCCACTCTCTAACTCTAACCCACTAACAAAAAATTTACTCTTATTACTCTTAACTTCACTTTTAATAATTACCTTTGTAAAATCAATACTTAAATTAGAAAAATTATAAGAAAACTCAACTAACTTATCAGAATTATTACTAAAACTTACATTTAAAACTTCATCAAAAACCTTACTTAAATTACTGGATAAATTAATAGAAATATTCAAATTACTAAAACTAGAATCAACATTAGACTCATCCCCAACAACATTATCAACTAAATCACTAACTCCATCATTATCAAAATCAGTAGCATTTCCTCCTAAATTCAAACTAAAATTCACAAATAACTCATAAATATCGAAAATTCCTAAATCATCAGTAAAATTAAAACTAATAACTTGACTTGTATAATTAAAAATTGTTAAATTTGTAACTAACTTATTATTAACAACTAAATCAGTAATATCAATTTTTTTTGATCCAACATTATAAATTAAACTTGAAACATTTTTATTAAAACTTGCATTAATAAAAAAATTTAATTTAGAAACATTTACAACTGTATTATTTAAAGGACTATAAATAACTAATTTAGGTAATAAATTAAAAGTAAAATTAATCACTTTACTTGATTTAATTCCATAAATATCTGTCACATTAAATAAAATACTTTGATTAACAACATCAGTTAAATTTAAACTAATATTTAACCAATTATCACTCAAACTACTTGATAAATCTACATAATTTGTTCCATTAAAATAAAATACTTCTGAAATATTTTTACTAAAATTTAAACTAAAATTATACCATAAATCATAATTAGTTACAACTGAATCAAAAACAGGACTAACAAAATTAATTCTAGGCTCATTAACTGTAAAATAAACTTTATCAGAACTAAAGATTTTACCATTAATTGAATCATTCATAAATACAATAGCTGAATAATTTCCAAATGTTGAAAAGTCATAACTATAATTAAAATAAGTTAAATTCACTTTATTCATAGAATAATTTGTAATACCATTATCAAAACTAATCCAGGCACTATCAGAATTATTACTTGAACTTACATTAAAACCTACTATTGGATTATCTAAATTACTCAAATTAATTGGATTGTCTAAATTAATACTAACATCTTCAAATAAAGAATTAGTGGAAATCACATATGAGAATGGTTGGGGACCATTTGGCACATTACTTCCCTTAATTTTTAAACTATAATTCCCACTATCTGATAACTTAATTCTAATTCCCTCAACATTATTTAATAAATCAACTGAATCATTAAACGGATAACTAAAATCATTTCCAAAATACTCAGTCCCATCTGGAGAAATTAAAACTAAATCTAAATTATTAACTAATTTATTTCCAGCCCCAACTGAACTAGGATAATCAGTCCAAACCAAAGAAACTCGAAATTCTAAACTAGATTTATTAATTGTAAAGTTATATTCATATTCTTGAGAAGTTGAAAGCCCCGAACTAATTTCAAATAATTCTAAACTATTTTTATTATCCTCAAAAATCGTCCTATTCAAATCAACAAATCCCCACCCTTGATTCATATCAGGCATAGTTCCAGTAATATCTTTAGCCCCATTAATTAACATTGCTTTAACTAACGCAGAAGTAGGACTACTAATACTTTTATTTTTAATTAAATATTCTCGTAATAAAGAAACAATTCCAGCAGTCGTAGGAGTTGCCATAGAAGTTCCACTCTTAACACTATAATCTCCACTCCCTCCATTTACATGTGATTTAGTTGAAGTAATTCCTGAACCCGGAGCTACAACATCAGGTTTAATTCTTCCATCATCAGTTGGACCTTTTGAACTAAAACTAGCAATTGATAAATCCACCGAACTAGCTCCAACAGTAATTGCATTCTTAGAAGTTCCAGGTGGTAAAACAGAATTTGCTCCAGAATATTCACAATTATTTCCACCAGTTCCACAATTCCCTGCAGCAAACAAAATAATCATATCCTTATTATTCCAAGTAAAAGTATCAACATCAACAGACTCACTAGAATAATCCCCTAAACTTGTAGGATCACCCCAACTATTAGAATGAATTTGAGCACCAAATACATAAGCAGGTTCAAACATCCCAGTAGCCAAATTATTTGGAACTCCTAAACCAAAATCACTCCCAGTCCAATACTCAAGAGCCTGAAAATATAAATCAGACTTTGGAGCCATCCCAGAATTTGAACCAACATAATTATTATTTTCTAAATCAGCTCCAGATAAAACACCATTACCTAAAACTGAACCTGCAACATGTGTCCCATGTCCAGAATCTAAATCGGAAGCTCCATCAGAACCCACAAGCTCAATAATTTCAACTGACTTATTTAAAAAATCAGCATGGAAAGAAGAATTATGAACTCCAATATCTAAACCAGTATCAGCAACTGCTACAATCTGACCCTCACCAAATAAATTAAATTCATTAAAATAATTATAAACATTAGTTGTAGACTTAGAATTAACATTTTGAATTTGCGGATAACTATAACTATAAATAAAATTAACCTGTTCATACTCCTCTAAAAAAGAAACTTTAGACTTATCAATTAAAATAAGTAACCGTCCATTATCTGAAGAAATAATTTCCCCACCTAAACTTAAAACTTCATTCTCAAATAAACTTGAAACTGATTTATCAAATAAATGAACTTTAAATAATTCTGGACTTAAAACATTAAAATTTGATACTCTAAAATTTTGAATTTCCTTAGTTTTCTCAATTTTTTCATTATTACTATCTTTATTTTTTTTAAATCTTTCAACAGATTTAATAAAAGAAAAATCAGAAACTTCATCAACAATATTTTTATCAAATTTAGTTAAAAAAGAATTATCTCCAACATAAGAAATAAAAAAAACTCCAATATTTTCCAAACTATCCTTATCCTCTTGATAAATTAAATCTGAAAACTCAACCACAAAATATTTATCAGTCGATTCAACAAAAGATGGAACTAAATCAAAATCCTCCCCTTTAGAAAAACCAGAAACTAATACTATTAAAATTAAAAAAAAAATACTAATAAATTCAAAAAATTTTCTCATAAAATAATCTCATAAATTTATTTTTATAAATACTAGTAATAACTAAAAACAAATAATAAATAAATAATAAATTATTAATATAAATTTAATAAATAATTTAAAAATAAAAATAATTTAATAATTTAAAAAATATATTTTTACTCAACAACTGATGTAAAAATATTTTTTAAATTTAAAAATTCTCCCAAAATATCATCATAAAATAAAGTGATAGATTCCCAATAAAAATTAAATAAAATAAACAAAATAATATACTTAATTAATCTTCCCATAAAAACCAAATAAATATACTGACCTAAAGGATACCTAAAACTTCCAAAAAATACAGTTAATAATTCTACAGGTCCTGGAAAAATATTTCCTAATAATAAAATCCACCCTCCACTAGAATTAATTTTTTCTTGATACTTTTCAAAATTTTTAGCAAAAATTTTTGAAACAAATCTTTCTCCTAACAATCTTCCAACTAAATAATTAAAAACTAACCCACAAACATTTCCAATTGTCATAAGCAACAAAATCACAAACCCTGGATAAGTAGTTGAATCTAAAAAAAATATAAATAATGCCTCTGAAGGAATTGCTAAAAAAAACAAACTTCCAAAAATTGCAGTATAAAACATTCCAGCAATTGTATTATTTGCAATCTCACCCTCAAAATATAAATATCTTGAATAAACTGTTGGATTTGATTTTAAAATACTCATAATATACTCTAAAAAAGGTTCATAAAAAATATAAATCAAACCAATACACACAAAAATCAAAGGCCACTTTAAACTCAAAGGTTTTCCACCTCTAACATTTCTACTTTTCTTTTTCTGAGTTCTCTCAATCTCAGAAGGCAAAATTATTTCAATTTCATCGTGCGGATCTTCAATTTCCACATAATAATCATTTGATTTACTCATATAACTTAAAGTTCTAAACAAAGTTTATAAATATATCTTACTACAAAATAATATGGGATATGAAATTTTATCAGATGATTTACTTCATAACAAAGATGAGGCAAACGGACCACCTAGATCTTCTTGGCTTAGAAAATTTATAGACAGAGTTAAATGGTTCAAATTACATTTATTTACAGTTTTAATAATTATACTAGGGATATTTTTATATTTTAATTTAGATTTAGATTTTAATTTTGAAGATACCGAATCTGGAGTATTAACATTATCTGGAAACTTTAAATCATTTTCACAAAACTACACTGGAGATTTAGAAGTTGACTCAACAAAATTTTCAATTTTAAGTCCATCTGGACAATTTGATGGAGAAACACAAACAATATTACTAAAAAATTTTTCAGGAACAATTAACCAAATAAATAAATCTATTATATTTAATGGAACAACACAAACCTTAGAATTTGGTAAAAATAAACTAAACACACAAGACAAAACTTTTATTTTAACATCTACTGGAAAAACAAACACAAAATTATTACTAAAAGAAATTTTCTTTGAAGAATTAAACGGAGCTGCTAAACTTGACAAAACACTAAACTATGAATTTGAAAATTCATCAATTAAAATTTTTAACTTTAACACAAGTTTTGCATACGATGGAACTTTCACATTCTCAGGACAAGCTGAAAAATTTGAGATTATTTCAAACAAACATAATTTAAAAATTAACTTTGATAAAAACTCAACTAAACCAAATTCAGAAGAAACTTCTGAATAATTTTTTTTGCCTCGTTTTTTAGAATTTTTAGCCAAAAGTGAGAAAGCCTCAAGATGGCTTTCGACCTGACGCGTATAAAAAATTCTTAAAAAAACGTGATTTGAGATTATCTCAAACAAACATAACTTAAAAATTAACTTTGATAAAAATTCAACAAAACCAAACTTAGAAGAAACTTCTGAATAATTTTTTACCTTGTTTTTATTTAATTTAATTTCAAATCTTTAATTATTAATCTTATAATAATATTCTAAACTACATTTATCACAATAAAATAAATAACTGAAACAATTAAATAACCAATAATCACTTTAATCATTTTTATCATCTCTCTTTAAATATTTTTTATTATTAACAACATCTAAAGCCTCCAAAGTTTTTTTTTCATAATAATTATCCAATATCTCAAAAGTTCTTTTCTTACTAAAATTAATTTTATTATAAATAAAAAATCCACAAATAAACAAAATCAAAAATATGCTAATATACCCCTCAACCCTAAATGTTTGATTACTACTTAAAACCTTAATAACATTTCCTCCACTTAAACTACTATTTGTATTATTATTAGTATTCAATTTATTCTCTCCAAAAAATCCAAAATCTAAACTATTCTTATCATTCAAAGTAATTTGCTCAGAATTCAACTCTAAAACAACCCCATGTTTTAATCCATAAATTAAATATAAATCATTCCAATTATCACACCTTAAACTATTAAAATATTTTCCATCACAAGTTAAAACAAATTCATTATTTTCTAAACAATTTTCAGAAACATCACTAACACTATTTAAACTCCCTGAATACTTAACACAAACTTTATTCAAATTATTTTTATTTTTTAAATAAATAACTGGATTTGTAACTAATTGAGTCAAACCTGAAACAATAACATAATTACTTTTATCACCTAACTCATCACTCACAATATTTAATGTTTCCAAATTTAAATTAGAATAATTAAAATTAAACTCAAAACTAACTATCTTTAAATTATCAACAATTAAATCAATACTTTTAATACTCTCAAACTTAGAACTTTCATCAATTTTTTTTAAATCAACTAAAACATCAAAATTACTCAATTCATTAAAAAAAATCAAATTTCCATTTCCATCTCCACTATTAAAATTCTGAGTATCCACAAAAACATTATCCGAACTTAAAGATTTTTTTTTATTTTTTCTACTACTAGAACCTCCTCCACTACTTTTAACAACAGTAGAAACTATTTCACAACTCTGAGAAAGGTTCTCCCTTGTAAAACTAGTCCCGCAAGAGTTCAAATCAATAGCACTTCTTTTCATAACCCCATTATCACAACTAGACCAACTAGAATACTCCCAACTCTCAGAACACATCTGATAAACTGCTGAATGAGTTAATCCTGAAACAAAAACAAATATTTTATTATCTTTATATTTTTTCTCCACCTCATAATTATTATACTCAAATGGGAAGGAATTAACATAATACTCATAAGACCCATTACAACTCAAACTAAAATTAAAATCTTCAACAAAATTATCACTCAAACAAACTCCAGAATTCTTATTCTTATCACCAATTAACTCAAAACGAATAGTCTTACTCTCATTATTAGATAAATTAACTCCCGAAATAAATAATTTAGTTAAATTATTAAAATTATTTGTTTCAAATTTAATATTTGATAAATTTATAGATTTATTATCATAAAGCTCAAAATTAAATCTATTATTTGAATTATTATCATAAAAATATAAATTATTATTATTTCTCTCAACTGACAAATTCAAATTAATTTCTCCAAATAAACTCAAATTAAACTTATCTTTATCTAAAAATCTTTCAAAACTTAACTTATGTAAAATAAATCCATCTAAAGTTTTTTCATAAATCTCAAACCCAAAAAAATAAATCTCAGGAGAAATATTAAAAACTCCATTATAAGAATTATTCAAAACTTTATCCGATAAATCAATATACTTATTCTCAAAACCTAACTCTATATACTTAAACAAATTCCCATTTTCTAAAAACTCATCAGAAAAATTAATCTCAAACTCAAACTCACTTTGATTACTTAAATTAAAATAAAATAAATCTTCATTATTATAACCATTCTCCTCAGACTCCCAATAACTTAAATTAATTAAATAATTAAACTCTAAAGGTAAAATCTCTTTAATCTCAGAATTAACTTTAGAAACTACAACTGAAAATGATTGATTCTTTAAAGTTGTAATATTAAATCCATAAACAGATAAACTATACTCTCCTAAAACCAATTCATCAGAATTTACAACAATTTGTTCAATATTATTTAATCTATCAAAATCTCCCTCATCAGAAAAATCATTCCCTAAATACTCAACACCATCCTCAGATACAACCCTTAAATCTAAATCATTAACTAAACCTAAACCAGGATAATCAGACCAAACCAAAGTTAATTTTAAATCTGAACTTAAATTTGTAACATTAAAACTATAATTAAAAACTCCTCCATGTCCAATCCCAACTAACTCATCAACAAATATTAACTCACGATTATTACTCTCATCAACAGAACCTTTCAAATCCACAACTCCAAAACCATAAACATTATCTGGTCCAACAACTCCATTATCCTTAGCCCCATTAATTAATGCAGCTTTAACCAAACTTGAAGACACAACATCAAAACTTTTATTTTTAATTAAATACTCTCTAATCAAAGCACTAACTCCCGCAACTAAAGGTGCTGCCATAGAAGTTCCACTTTTACTTTGATAATCTCCAGACCCTGATGCAAAACTTGAACGTGTAGATGTAACAGAACTTCCCAAAGCCACAATATCAGGCTTAAACCTTCCATCCTCAGTTGGTCCACGAGAACTAAATCCAGCAATATTAAATCCATCTGAACTAGTTGCTCCAACCGCAATTGAATTTTTACTAGAAGACTGTAAAGTAACACTACTACCTCCAGAACTCCCATAATTCCCTGTTGCCATAACAATAGTAAAATCAAAATTATTGTAAATAAATTCATCAATATCATAAGAATGAGATAAATATTTACCCAAATTATTTCTATTTCCCCAACTATTAGAATGAACTCTAACTCCTTGATCATAAGCTGGACCAAATAAATTATTTAAATTATTTGGAATTGAAAGAACATATTTATTATAATAATTCCCACAATACATAGAATTATCACACAAAATCTCAATTGCTTGAAAAAATAATCCAGCTAATGGAGCAGTTCCAGATTTTGAACTTGAAAAATTCCTACTAATAATGTCCGAACCTGACAAAACACCAGTCCCAACAGCAGACCCAGCTACATGAGTCCCATGCCCATTTACATCAGAAGTTCCATCATTATTTAAATTTCCATCTCCAACCTCATATAATATTACAGTTTTATTTCTAAAATCATTATGAATATTTGATAAATCTCCAGTATCTAAACCAGTATCAGAAATTCCAATAATTTGACCTAATCCATACAACCCAAAATTATCAAAAAAATAATTAACATTCAAAAACTCTTTTCCCTCCACATTTTGTTTAACTGGGAAACTAAAATTTTCAACAAATTCAACATACTCAAGTTCGGAAATAATATTCACACTTAAACTATCTAAACCAAACCTAACTCTATTCTCAGAAACTAAAAATATTTCCCCTCCTAAATTTAAAATATTATTTGATAATTCTAAAACAAACTCATCAGAAGATAACTCAACTAAATAGACTTCAAAATCATTAGAATTCAAATTAATAAAATTATTATCATTAACTTGAAGTTTTTCATCATATTCACTAAACCCAAAAAAAAAAGAATTTACAAAAAAGATAAATAAAATAAATAATTTTATTTTTTTTAACATAGAAAAAAGTGCAGTTCAAATAATATAAACATCATTTTAAACTAAAACACTCAAAACTAGACTTTCAAAATTTAATCTTTATTCATTAAAAAGTTAATTATTCTTAAAAATTACACAGTAATTTTCTAGGTTTTCTTGGCGAGACTTTCTTTTAGCGCCCAAAGGTAAGCGTCCAAAAGAAAGATCATATCAAACATCATTTTAAACTAAAACACTCAAAACTGGACAAAAACAATAAAAAATAATATTAAATAAAACTATTCAACTAACTCAACTTAAAAAAATTAATTTATTTTCAAATTAAATTAATTTTAAATTTAACTTGCTATAAGTTCATATGAATCAAAAAAAACATCAGTTCCAACTTGAAATATATTTAATTCATTATGAGTGTCAGAACCTTCAAAAATTAAATTAATGGAATCATTAATTGGATTAAATTCATAAATTTTAGGACCTATTCCCCCTCCTTGTGGACTCCAATATTTTTGAGTGATATATAATTTATCTCCAAATTGATACATCTCTACTTGATCTCCAACATTTAAATATCCATCAAATGTTGAAACCATTGAAAAAGTAGTTCCATTAAATTTTCCAACATTATAATCAGTTGACCCATCATCAACTCTAAAAATAAATAATTCATTTCCAATCTTAAAAATTTGAGAATTTGAACTTGTAAATGTATTTAAACTTCCACCTCTAAAATCTGTAACTCTTGTAATTGTTGACCCATCATATTCAAATAATTCTTGTCCAGTTGACCCATCATTATGAATAAAATATAATTTTCCATTTAACTCAGTATATTCATAAGGTCTAGTAAAACTATCTCCTGGTCTAATATCTTGAACAAGATTTGTAGTAACTCCATCTGATTCCCAAACCTCAAAACCTTGTGAACCATTTCTTGCACTAAACACTACTTTATTATTAAAAACAATTAAATCTCCAGTCAAACTATCTCCAACTCCAGAAACAATATCTGCAACATTTGTTGTAACTAATGAAGTTGTTGTTTTATATAATTCATTTCCAAAAGTAGCAGAATTTCCTGCAAAATATAAATCTCCATTATATGGAGTTAAACTTCCAAAATACCCACTCTCAGAAGCTCCAGGATAATAATCTTGATCAAAAGAAATAGTAGTTCCATCAAAACTAAATAATTCTTGTTCACTAGATCCATTTTTAGAAATAAAATAAATTTTATTATTAAACTCTGTAATAGATGAAACCATTACATAACCAATAATTGAAGTTGGAATATAATCAACCAAATTTAAACTTGGAGGAGAAGTTAAAACTTCATAAACTCCTGCTTTAATAGAATCATTATAATAAAATAAATAATTTTTTCCATTAAAAGAAAAAGAATTTTTACTAAATAACTGACCTAAATTTAAATTATGTTCAACTAAATTAGTTCCAGTGATTTGAGTATCTCCTTGACCTCCCTTTAATTCATTATCAACAAACTTATAACTCTCAAAAATCCCATCATCCGTAACAACAACAATATTAGCTGACCCAGAAACATTATCCAAACAACTTGAAATATTAACTGAATCTAAACCTGAAACACTACCATTAAAATTACAATCAACATCATTAATTTTAATAGAATTAATAGAAGA
>AYRE01000103.1_pt1 | contig 10680 bp, 8 predicted proteins | sample 183791 | NCBI WGS metagenome assembly AYRE01 (sample SAMN02391470, study PRJNA226580) | bioreactor metagenome | isolation source: day 6 sample from continuous culture bioreactor with low C:N ratio... | place: Germany: Bremen | reverse complement strand
ACATTCAACGCAAAAGATATCTCAGAAAATTTAAAGAAACAAGGTGGATTTATCCCAGGTGTTAGACCAGGGGCAAGTACAGCTGAATTCTTAAATGAAACTGCAAGTAGATTAACATTCTGGGGTGCTTTATATTTAGGTGCTATTTCAACTGTACCTTGGCTTGTAGTAAAAGCTATGGGAGTTCCATTCTATTTTGGTGGAGTTGCTGTACTTATCGTTGTTCAAGTAGCAATCGATACTATGAGAAAAATTGAAGCACAACAGTATCAAAGTAAATACGAAACTCTTAGTGCGGTAGGTCTATAAAACTTATGGCTATTCCATTAAGAAAACCGAACGAAATTGCGAAGCTTCGTACAGCAGGTCTTGCTGTTGCGAAGACTTTGAAATACTTAGAAGAAAATGTTAAAGCTGGTATGACTTTGAAAGAAGTTGATACTATGGGTGAGAAGTTCCTAAGAAATTTAGGAGCTAGACCATCTTTTAAAGGCTTATACGGCTTTCCTGCCGCAGTATGTACTTCTTTAAATGAAGTAATTATTCACGGTATACCATCTGACACTGTTCTTAAAGAAGGTGATATTTTAGGTTTAGATATTGGATCTGAAATTGATGGATGGTATGGTGATGCTGCAATTACAATGCCTATTGGAAAAATATCAAAAGAAGATGAAGAGTTAATTGCTTGTGCAAAAGACTCTTTATATCATGCTATTGATATTATTCATGAAGGTATGAGATTTAAAGAATTATCACAAGCAATTGAAAAATTTATTGTTGATAGGGGTTACCAACCACTAATTAGATTTTGTGGTCATGGTATTGGTAAAAAACCTCATGGTGAACCAGAAATTCCAAATTATTTGGAATCTTCTAATGCAAAATCTGGACCGAAGATTAAAAACGGAATGGTATTTTGTTTAGAACCTATGATTTGTCAAAAGGAAAGAGAACCAGTTATTTTAGATAATGATTGGGATGTTGTTTCTTCTGATAAATTAAGAGGAAGTCATTATGAGCATACAGTCGCTGTAGTAGATGGAAAAGCAGTAATTTTATCTAAAGTAGAAGAGTAATTTTAATTAGGAGAACAAGTGGCAAAAGATGATGTAATTGTAATTGATGGGAAAGTAATTGAAGCTTTACCTAATGCAATGTTTAGAGTTGAGTTAGATAACGGACATGTAGTATTATGTCATATCTCAGGAAAAATGAGAATGCACTATATTAAGATTTTACCAAATGATAAGGTTAAAGTAGAAATTACTCCTTATTCATTAGATAAGGGTAGAATCACACACAGATATAAGTAATTATATCAAACTTAAATAAGGAATTTTTTTCCTTATTTAAACTTTCATATTAAAAAATTCCCAAAAACTTTCTAATATACAAACTTATGAAGCCCTAACTTTTAATACTTCGCGCAACTTAAGAGTTATACCAAATGCTATTGCTTCATAACTTTATATATTAATCTTCTATTCTATTTTTTGTTAAATTTATTTCTTTTTCTATCATTTCTTTTTGTTTAAGCATTAATTCTAAATGCTGTCTTAAAACTTCTCTGTCTTTGTAAGATTCAATTATAAACTCATAAAGTTTAGGTCTATTTTTCTTCCAATTATGCAAGGTTGTTTTATTAACATCTAAATCTGCTTCTAATTTTCTCAAACTAGGCGCTGTCATTTTATGGATTCCTAATAAAAATTTAATACATTTTATAAAATATTGGAACAAAAGTCAAGTATAATTTATTATTGTGTACAAATAAATGGAACAAATAATGCTAAAAGAAACAATTTTGTACAATACTCTCATGACAAAATTAGTTAAATATAAAATATTACGTTATTTGAACTTCCTTGATTCAATTGGATATAAGTATCATAAATCATTTGATTTTATTTCAAATGATATTAATAGTGCTAGCTTACCAAATGATTTACATAACTTAAAATCAACAGTTGACAACTGTTATTTGTGTGAATTTTCTAAAACAAGAAAAAAAGCAGTTTTTGGTGAGGGTAATCCTAATGCAAAAATTATGTTCATAGGTGAAGCTCCTACTTCTATTGAAGATGAAACAGGAAAAATATTTGTTGGACGTTCTGGTGAACTTCTTACAAAAATGATAGAGAATGTATTAAAGATAAGAAGAGATTCTGTTTATATATCAAATGTTATAAAATGTAAACCTTCTAATAATAAAAGTAATTTTAAATCTGAAGCTAACTTATGTAAGAGTTATCTTTTTAAAGAGATTGAATTAATAAAACCTGATATTATAGTTACTTTAGGTCAAGAAGCTTATACTTATTTAACTGATGAAGAACAAAACCTTTCAATGGTTAGAGGTCAAACGATAAATTATAGAAATATGATTTTAGTACCTACTTTCCATCCTTCTTTTTTATTAAGGAATCCTTCTTCTAAAAAAGAGGCATATATTGACATGTTAAAAATAAAGAATTTATTGGAGAGTTTAAATTGAAACATTTATTGAGTATTTTTTTAGTTACTTTTATTTTTATTGGATGTGCTCCAAAAAAAACTGTTGAAATAAGTATTCCTAGTGGTGAAAATATTAGTATTGGTAAAGCCATTGATAATATAGATGATTTGCCAGTATTAGGTGAGAAAATTGAAGCTTTAGATGAATCTGCTATAGAAGAAGACGAAACTGCTATATTAGAAAATAAAGAAGTTTTTAAAGTTGCTTTTATTTATCCTTCTAAAGTTGTAGGTAAATATGCTAAAACTGCAATGAATACAATGCTTGGTTATTTTGAATATAAGAAAATCAATTACGATATAAAAGTTTTTGATTCATTAAATGAAGATCCTATAAATGTTAATAATGCATTCTCTGAAATTAGAGATTCTGGATTTACTAAAGTTATTGCTCTGTTTTCACCAAAAGCTGTTGATACTGTTCATTTAGCTGATACTTATGATTTAGATGTTTATTTACCTTTAACTAATAAAAATGATGTTTTTAGTATAAATGATAATTTTATTTATGGTGGTATTTCTTATGATGAACAAATATCAAGATTACTTGCTTATTCAAATGTAAAAAATAGTATGTTTTATCAAGACTCATTTTTAGGAAAAAAACTAAAATTTAAATATGAAAACATGGTTGATGATATTAAAATTGTTAAAGAAGTTAAAAAGAAAAGAAATAATTTTAAAAATTTAGTTGATGATGAAAGGTTAAATGAAAATACAATTTTCTTAAATACAGGAATAGTAAAAACATCAATTCTTTTATCACAGTTAAGAGCCTATGAAATTGAGCCTAGAGTTGTTTTATCAACACAGCTTAATTACAACTCTAAACTTATTGCCTTAACACAAGAAAAAGATAGGTTAAACTTTATTGTTGCTAATTCTATTGATCACGTGGATTCTGCATTATTAGATACTTTAACTTCTTATGGTTCTGATGTTGTTTATAATTGGGTAGATTATTCTACATTAGTTGGGATTAATTATCTTTATGATTCAAATGAGACACTTCTTATTTCTACAGTAGTTAATGATAATGAGGTAGTTTATGTACCAAAATTATTTAAAAGTACTGCTTTTGGTTTTTTAGAAATTAAGTAATATTTAGATAGAATCGCGTATATTTATATAAACGGAGTTAGAATTGAGAACGCATTATTGTACAGATGTAACTGAAAATAACATCGGTGAAAAAGTAACTGTTGCTGGTTGGGTAAACAGTAGAAGAGATCACGGTGGTATTATTTTTATTGATTTAAGAGATAAGGGTGGACTAGTTCAATTAGTTGCTGATCCAGCTGTTTTACCAATTGCAGAAACTGTTAGAGATGAATTTGTTTTAGTTGCAACTGGAACAGTTAGAGAAAGAGGTGAAGGATTAGAAAATCCTAACTTAGTAACTGGAAAAATTGAAATCGTTTTAGAAGATCTAGTTATTGAAAATAGATCTAAGCCAATGCCATTTGACTTAAATGACGAAAAAGTAAATGATGAAATTAAATTAAGAAATAGATTTTTAGAATTAAGATCTAAAAAATCTTTTGAGATTTTCCAATTAAGATCAAAAGCTGCAATTCAAGTTAGAAATACTCTAGATGAATTAGGTTTCTTAGATGTTGAAACTCCAATCTTAACTAAATCTACTCCAGAAGGTGCTAGAGATTATCTTGTACCATCAAGAGTTCATGGTGGAGAGTTTTATGCATTACCTCAATCACCTCAATTATTCAAACAATTATTAATGGTATCTGGATTTGATAAATATTTCCAAATTGCTAAATGTTTTAGAGATGAAGATTTAAGAGCTGATAGACAACCTGAATTTACTCAAATAGATGTTGAAATGTCTTTTTGTGATCAAGAAGATGTAATTAAAGTTGCTGAGAAATTAATTTCTGATGTATTTACTAAATGTGGTAAACCAGTACCTGAAACTTTCCCTAGAATCAGATATTTTGATGCAATGGAAAAATATGGTTCTGATAAACCAGATATGAGATTTGATATGGCAATGGTTGATGTAATTGATATTTTTGCTAACTCAACTAATGAGATTTTTGCTGATATTGCAAAAGATACTAAAAATAATAGAATCAAAGCTTTAAAATGTCCAAATGGAGATAACTTATTCTCTAAGAGACAAATGAAAGGTTTCGAAGATTACGTTAGAAAATTCGGAGCTAAAGGTCTTGGTTACTTCCAAATGAAGGAAGATGGTCTTAAAGGTCCTTTAACTAAATTCTTCTCTGAAGCTGATTTAGAAGCAATCGTTGAAGCAACTGATTTAGAAGTTGGTGATGTTGTATTCTTTGGTGCTGGAGATAAGAAAACTGTATGGGATTACATGGGTAGATTTAGACTTTATTTAGCTGAATTAATTGAAGGTATGATTCCTGAAGATGCTTACGAATTTATCTGGGTTGTTGACTTCCCAATGTTCGAAGTAGAAGATGGAAAAACAAAAGCTCTTCACCATCCATTTACAATGCCTAAATCTTTAGAAGATACTTCAGATTTAGAATCTATTGAATCTATTGCTTATGATATTGTATTAAACGGTATGGAATTAGGTGGAGGATCTATCAGAATTCATAAAGAAGAAATTCAATCTAAAGTATTTGAACTTATGGGAATTTCTAATGAAGAAGCACAAGAGAAATTTGGTTTCTTATTAAATGCACTTCAATATGGAGCTCCATCACATGGTGGGTTCGCAATGGGTCTAGATAGAATGATTATGTTATTAGCTGGTACTGATTCAATCAGAGATGTAATTGCATTCCCTAAAACTCAAAAAGCTCAGTGTTTATTAACACAAGCACCATCAGCTGTTGATGCTGAGCAATTAAAAGAATTAAGCTTAAGAATCAGAAAAACTGAAGCGTAAGTCTTAATAATTAAAAGAGGTAAGTATGTTTAAAATTCTATTTTTATTAATACTACCTCTTTTGGTATTTTCAAAATACCAAATTACTACATATATGCCTCTAGAAGGCTACTTAATCAAAAAAATTGCTCAAAGCTATGTAAGATCAAAAGTTATTGTTCCTACTTATTCAAATAAAAAACTAGATTTATCGCACTCTGAAATATCAAGACTTGCTAATACTAAAGCATATTTTCACTTTGGTTTAGACATTGAAAAAGAGTATATATCTTTATTATTAGAAGCGAATCCCGAATTAAAAATATTTGATTTATCAAATGGTATTAATAAAATTTCATATAATGGAAAAATTAATCATTATGTTTGGATGGATCCAATTTTATTGCGAAATGTTGCTAAGAATATATTTGATGCAATAGTATCTTTGGATAGTGTAAATAAAGGTTTTTATCTAAATAATTACAATGCTTTATTAGATGAACTAGATAAAATATATTTAAATACAAAAGTAAAATTAGATAAAAGCGAAATCTATAATATTTTTGTTTTTGACGAATATTGGACTTATTACGCAAAACGATTTGGAATTAATTTATATAGAAAAAACAAACAAATTATTAAAGCAGATGAAGTTACTCCCTTATTAAAATTTGTTGATAAAAATGAAATTAGAGCTGTATTAGTTGCTAATGATAATACTTTTTCTTATGCAAAATCTATTTCTGGAAATGCTGATATTGTGATTAAAAGTAATGATATTTTTGATGATTTTTTATTTAACAACTTTATAAACCTCACAAAAGAACTAGAGAAATAAAAAAATTATTTTTATTTATTGAATAAAAACTATACATCTATATATCCCTATAAACTTACTTTATTGTATATAATTTATATATTATTTAGGAGTGTTTTATGTCAACAAAACTTATTGATTACAAAGGTATTAGTGTAAAAAAAGAACTATATCCAATTATTAAACATATTGAAGATGTGGATAAATATAGAGAAGAATTAGGACGACTTAGCTCTTCCTGGGATATTTTTGCCTTACTTGGTCAATTAGGGGATATAAATATTGATATAGGAAAAACAAAAGAGAACTTTCTAAATCTTACTTCAACATTATTAAATCATTTAAGTGAGCAAACTATTAAAAAAGTAACTGCTGAAATGAAATTTAAATCTCAAGTTGCAATAGACATTTTAATAAGAAATTTATTTGAAAGAACTGCTGATATTGGTTTTTTATCAACAGATAATGATATTAGAGAATTTATCAAAACTTATATTTCTGATTATGATAATGAAAGTCTTGAGAATAAAAAAGAAGTTCAAAAAAGGTTCAAAGAGTATGTTGCTAAATATTCGGTTTATTTTGATATTGTTTTAGCGAATACTAATGGAAAAATTCTAGCAAGACTTAATGATGATATTAACTCAGAAAAAATAGAAAATACTTTTATTCAAGGTGTTTTAAATACTAATGATGAATATGTGGAAACTTACAAATATCATGATTTTATTCCTCAATATAAAAAGACTTTAGTTTATTCATACAAAGTTACAAAAACAAATAACCCAAATTCTGGTGATTTAGGTGTCTTATGTCTTTGTTTTAGATTTACCGATGAAATGAAAGGTATCTTTAAAAATCTTATTGATACGAAAAATAAAGAAGCTTTAATGATTTTAGATGAAGATGGAAAAGTCATAGCTTCAAGTGATAAAGCTCATATTCCATTAGGTACTAAACTTACTATTGTTTTAGATGAAGATTATAAAACTGTTTCTTACTGTGGGCGTGATTATATTGCAAAAACATGTAAAACCAATGGTTATCAAGGTTTTAATGGACTGAAGTGGTATGGGCATATTATGATTCCCATAGAACACGCTTTTTTAAGTGATGAATTAAACTCCTTAAATATTGAACAAAATATTATTGAATCTATGATGAATAATGAACAACATTTTTCATCTGATTTAAAAGATGTATTTTTAAAAAGTAAAACAATTCAAGATAATTTAAGTCGTGTAATATGGAATGGTAATATTTCTCAAAGTAAGCTAAATTCAAGTAATAGAGGCTTTTCAAAATCTTTGTTAAATGAAATTGGATTAACAGGAACAAAAGCAAATTCTTCCCTTTCAAATTTAAATCAAACCATTATAACTTCAATTTTAAAGGATAGCGAATTCTTATCATCTTTAGCTATTGATATTATGGATAGAAATCTATATGAAAGAGCAAATGATTGTAGGTGGTGGGCTTTAACTTCGTATTTTAGAGAAGCTTTGGATGATATGAATTCTATATTTGATAAACAAGAAGAAATATCTTCAATTTTAAAATATATCAATGATTTATACACTGTTTATACTAATATTTTAATCTATGATAAGAATGGAAAAGTAATTGCTGTTTCAAATGAAAAAGATGAATATTTAGTTGGAAAAGTATTAAGTCAAGAGTGGGTTGCTAATAGTTTATCTTTAAAAGATACCTCAAAATATTGTGTATCAAAATTTGAAAAAACTAATTTATATTCAAATGAATCAACATATATTTATTGTAGTGCAATAAGATCAGTAAAAAATGAAAAACAAATAAATGGTGGAATAGCAGTTGTTTTTGATTCTACTCCAGAATTTTATGCAATGTTAGATGAAACTCTTCCTAAAGATGAAAATCATGAACAAATAAAAGGAACTTTTGCTTTATTTACAAATAGAGCTAAAAAAATCATATCCTCAACAAATGAGGAATTTATTATTGATGATTTTTTAGATATTGATGATAAGTTTTTTGAAATTGAAAATGCACATAAATATAGTGAAATTATTGAGTTTAATAATAAATATTATGCTGTGGGTGTTCGATGTTCAATGGGATATAGAGAGTATAAAAGTAGAGTAGATGATTATGTAAATGATATTTTATGTTTTGTATTTATTGAGATTGGCGATATTAGTATTTCAAATAATATACTTTTTAAAAATGATAATAAATTTACTAATCAAATTATAAATGAAGCACATATTGAAAATAGTATGGAGCTTGCAACTTTTAATATTGGAAATAGATTTTTAGCTGTTGATTCTAAAAATGTATTAGAATCAATTGGTATTGAGACTTTAGAAGAATCAATTGAGATGGATAAGAAGAATCATTTTAAAGGAATGGTTTTATACAAAGAAAAATTGATTTCAGTTTTAGATATCAGGGATTTTGTAAATGAAGAAATAAGTGATGAGGAATTAACAAATATTATCTTATTAGAATATGACAAAGAAAATATTGAACATTGTATTGGTATTCTAGTTTCAAGTTTAGAAAATATATCACTTGTTAAAAAAAGTTCAATACAACATATTCAAAATCACTTTTTAGGAACAGGTACTTTAGTGGAGAGTTTAGTTGACATCAATCAAGATAATGAGTCAAAAGTTGCTATGATATTGGATATAAAAAAAATTGATGATAATTTAACGCAAAAAATAGGTTAATTTGAACTTTATTGTATAATATTTAAAAGAATTGTGGCACAATACGAAAAAACTATACTATATAAAATTAAAGAAACTATAATGAGTAATATAAATAAACCAAATAAATTTTTACCTACTACTAGAAAAGAGATGGAAGAGCGTGGATGGGAGGAACTTGATGTTGTTCTAATCACGGGAGATGCTTACATTGATTCACCTTTTATGGGAATTGCAGTTGTAGGAAGAATATTAGAAGATATCGGACTTAGAGTTGGAATTATTGGACAACCTGATGTTAATTCTGATGTTGATGTTAAAAGACTAGGTGAGCCTAAACTATTTTGGGGAGTTAGTGGTGGAAGTATTGATTCTATGGTATCAAACTACACAGCAACTAAAAAATTCAGAAACTCGGATGATTATACTCCAGGTGGTAAGAATGAGAAAAGACCTGATAGAGCTACAATGGTCTATACAAACCTAATTAGAAGATATTTTAAAGGTACTGTTCCTATTGTATTAGGTGGGATTGAAGCATCTTTACGTAGATTAACTCACTATGATTACTGGTCAAATAAATTAAGAAAACCTATTTTATTTGATACAAAAGCTGATTACATGATTTATGGAATGGGTGAACAAGCTATTATTGATTTAGGTAATACTCTAAGAGAGGGTGGAGATCCTAAGCATATTAGGGGTTTATGTTATATTTCAAAAGAACCAGTTGAAGATTATTTACAAATTCCTTCTCATAAAGAATGTTTAGATGAAAAAGAAAAATATATTGATTTATTTAAAACTTTTTATGATAATAATGACCCTATGTACTCAAAAGGTCTGTGCCAACCAGTTGATACAAGATATTTAATTCAAAATCCACCTAGTGATCATATGGATCAAGATGAGATGGATAAGATTGCATCTTTCCCATATCAAAGAGACGCACACCCATATAATACAAAAGATGGAAAAGTTAAATGTTTAGAAACAATTAAATTCTCTATTATGACTCATCATGGTTGTTGGGGAGAGTGTAACTTCTGTGCTATTGCTGCTCACCAAGGTAGAACAATTAGAACAAGAAGTGAAAAGAATATTCTTCAAGAAGCAAAAGACTTTACAAAATATAAAGACTTCAAGGGAATCATCTCTGATGTTGGTGGTCCAACAGCTAATATGTACGGTTACGAATGTACTAAAAAGATGAAACTAGGAACATGTATCGAGAATAAACGATGTGTTGATGCAAATAGACTTTGTAGAACTATGAAAGTTGACCATGGAAGAAATATTAAGTTATTAAAAGATATTAGAGCTATTCCTGGAATCAAAAAAGCATTTGTTGCTTCAGGGGTGAGATATGATTTAATTACTGCTGATAAAAAGCATGGTTATGAGTATTTAAAAGAGATGGTAAATCACCATATCTCAGGACAAATGAAAGTTGCACCTGAACATACAAGTGATGAAGTTCTTCATCATATGGGAAAACCAGGAAAACAAACACTAATTGATTTTAAAAAGATGTATGATAGATTAAACAAAGAATCTGGGAAAAAACAATTCTTAACATATTATCTAATTGCAGCACATCCTGGTTGTGAAGAAAAACATATGAAAGATTTAAAACAATTTACAACACATGAATTGAAAATGAACCCAGAACAAGCGCAAGTATTTACACCAACTCCTGGAACTTACTCTGCTGTTATGTACTATACAGAAATGGATCCATTTACAAAGAAAAAGATTTTTGTAGAAAAAGATCAAAGAAGAAAAGA
>AYRE01000102.1_pt1 | contig 10702 bp, 5 predicted proteins | sample 183791 | NCBI WGS metagenome assembly AYRE01 (sample SAMN02391470, study PRJNA226580) | bioreactor metagenome | isolation source: day 6 sample from continuous culture bioreactor with low C:N ratio... | place: Germany: Bremen | reverse complement strand
ACTCTTGATGGATGTCCTGATACTGTTGGAAAAGATTTTAATTGTGCAAATAATGATTTAGATTCTTTAATGGGAGCACCTACTAAAGTTGGAGATTTTGATTGTTCAGGAAACAAACTAACAACTTTATCTTATTGCCCAAAAGAGGTAATAGGATTCTTCAACTGTTCAAATAATAGATTAACATCAATTAAAGGAAGTCCGAGATCTGTTAAGGGTTACTTTAAATGTTCAAACAATAGAATTGAGTCTTTAAAAGGTGGACCTAAATATATTACTTCTTATTTTGATTGTTCTAACAACTACATCAAAGAGTTAAATGGTGGACCAATTACAGTTGAACAAGACTATATTTGTAATGGTAACTCTATAAAAGACTTAGATGGAATAGCTGATAATATTGGTTGGGATTTAATCACTGATGTTAGATTAAATAAACTAGCCAACTCTTTTAATGAAGATGATAAATCATGGAAATATAAGGGTAAAGAAGTAATTGCTCATGTATATAAACCTGTAGTTGCTTTATCTTCAAAAGATGAAATTAACAGATGGTTATCAAAACATGAAATCAAAGGAACTACAATCCTTAGTGATAACTCTGTAAATGTTAAAGGAAGTGTAAAACTATCTGATAAACTTGCAAACTTCTCAAAACTACCTCTTAACTTTAATGAAGTTGATGGAGACTTTGATATTAGTAATAATGAATTAGTTTCTCTTGAAGGTTGTCCAAAAGTAGTAACAGGAGATTTCTTAGCTTTTAAAAATGAATTGGTATCACTAAAAGGTGGGCCTAAAGAAGTAGGGGGAAGTTTTATTATTCTAAAGAATAACATCTCTTCTTTAAAACACTCACCATCTGTGGTAAAAGAAGATTTTATTTGCTCACACAATCAATTAAAAGATTTGGATGGATTAAATTCTGTACAAGGTTCTATTTTTACTAGTGTATTTATTCCAAGAATTAGATCTCAAAAATATGTATACAACTCTGTTACGACATATAAGTATCCAGGGGATACTATTTCTGAGTATTTAGACAAAATATATGTAACTTTAACTGATGAAGAAAAAATCTTTGAAAAAACAAAAGAAAATCTAAAAAATGCTATCACAAGATTAGTTGATACAAATAGTCTAAAGAAAGAGATGATTAACGATACTTTAATTAAGAATCTTGATAAGTATCATTTAGATGAGTTAAAACAAAAAGTAATGCTACTTAAAAATCCAAAACCTAGAAGTAAAGATGAATTAACTGAAAGTGATGTTCTAAAACTAGCTTTTGAGGTTGAACTGTAAGTTTTAATATAAAAGAAGTTGATTCTTCTTTTATATCTCTCTTGGAAGTGTAATTACAAATTTTGCACCTTCGTAATTTTCTTCATTAAATTTAAATCTGCTATTTTTAGCTTTTATATTTCCTAACATAGAATCATTGATTATTTTATAAACAATATTTAATCCAAGTCCAATACCGTGAGATTTATGTTTTGTTGTGAAATATGGTTCAAATATCTTATGAATATTTTCTGTTTTAATTCCACCTGCATTGTCTTTGATAGTTAATACAATATTATCATGTTCATCTTTTTTTGTACAAATGAAAATATACTTTTTCCCTTCTATTTTATTTAAGGCTTCAATTGCATTATGAATGATATTTATCATAGCTTGGAATAGGCTATTTGCAAGGTTTGTAACCTCAATATCATCATCTAGATTTGTAATGATTAGTATGTCATTTTTTGATAAAATATAGTCTTCAGTGGTAATACATTTATTTATAAGTTCTGATAAATTAAAAGGTTTGATTTTATCTTTATATGTAAAATCTCTAAAATTATCTATAGTATTTGATAATTCATTTGTAGTTTTCATAATCATATCTATATTTGTTTCAAGCTCTTCTGCTTTGATTAAATCTAATTTGATATTTAGATGCATTCCTGAGGCACATGTAGAGATAACAGATAAAGGTTGTCTCCATTGGTGGGCTATATTACCAATCATTTCCCCTAGTGCAGCCATTTTACTTTGTTCTACAATTTCTAGCTGTTGAGTTTGAACTTTTTCTTTTAAAGCAATTTCATTTTGTAATGCAGTATAAAGATTGTCATTTACAGCTTTTAATTCTTTATTTTTTAGAATAATTTCTTTATATAATTTTAGTTTATTAGTAAATTGATGATTATCAATAGGCTTAGTTAAATAATCAATTGCACCAATTTCAAAACCTTTTTGTTGAAATTCTTCTTCTTTAAATGCAGCAGTTAAAAATATTACTGGAATATCTTGAGTTTTAGGATTACTCTTTAAGTACTTTGCAGTTGCAAAACCATCAAGTCCTGGCATTTGAATATCTAATATAATTATATCAACATCATTTGTATATGTAATTTTTAGTGCATCTTCACCACTTGAGGCTAAAAGAAGTTCAACATTATCAATATATTCGTCTATTAAGTACTGTAAGGATATTCTATTTGCTTCTATATCATCAACAGCTAGTACAGTTATATTTTTCATTTTTTCCTCTTATAAATCTTATTTTTTTCATCTATTGTTAAATACTTTTCATTTTTATTTAATGATTCACTTTCCCCTAAAACTAAAAACCCATAGGAATCAAGGGACTCTTTGAATAAATCAAAGATTTTGTTTTTTAAATCTTTATCAAAATAAATTAGTACGTTTCTACAAAAAATCAATTGAAATTCATTTAGTTTTGCATCTAATGCTAAGTTGTGCCTAAAAAACAATATTTTGTCTTTTATCTCTTCATTTATTTCTACAAAATTATCATGATCAATAAAGTATTTGCTAAAACTTTCATCTCCGCCTGCTTGGTAATAATGCTTTAAAAATCTATTATAACTATCTTTTGAATATAGTCCATTTTCTGCATTTTTTAATATTACTTCATTTAAATCTGTTGCATATATTAAACTTCTATCTAATAATCCAAGCTCTTTTAAGAATATGGCTATAGAGTAGGGTTCTTCACCACTACTACATCCAGCACACCAAACTTTAATATCTAAGTAACTATCAAGTTTAGGTAGTATCTCATTTCTCAATAATTTAAATACTTTTGGATTTCTATAAAAGGTTGTAATATTAACAGAAATATTCAAAAACAAATCTTTAAAAATACTTTTATTACTTAAAATAATATTTTCAAAATCATGGAAACTATTAGGCTTTAAAGCTGTATAAAAAAGATGTATTCTTCTTTTTATATGTTTAATACTATATCCACTATAGTCATATCCATATTTATTATTAATTTTAATTAGAAATTTTTCAATTTGTTCTTGTGTAAAAAAATCGTCGCTTATATTAAATTTAATATATTTAATTATGTCATCAACTGATAAAACATCACTGTAATACTTTGTATTTATAGCATTTTCAAGCATTGCTTTTGCTTCACATTCACTAGGATCTTCAATAATTACAGAAGTATTATTTTGATGTAACAATTTTAAACTATCACTACCATCTGCACCATATCCAGAAACTAAAACACATAAAAGTTTATTCTTATAATCATTTGATAAAGACTCAAAAGCAGTACTTATTGATGGTTTAGAAAAATTTCTTTTTTCTTCATCAGTTAAGAAAACATATCCAGATATTGTTACTAAATGTTTGCCAGGAGGTGCAACATAAATTGTTGCTGGTTCAACTTTCATATCAGATTGAGCCTCTACTACTTTGTATTTATCTGTGTACTTTTGTAGTATTTGGCTTAGTGTACTTTTTTTATCTGCTTTTTGATGCATAATGATAAAAACTGAAATATCAGATTCAGGTAATTCTTTTATTATGTTAATAAAACGAGAAAGACTTCCCGCACTACCTGCTAATGCTAAGTATTCTAAATTTAGTAGTTTGAATTTATCTTCATAATTATTATGATACTTCAAATCAAAGCCTAAATTCATTAAATAACTTTTAAGTGTTGATTCATTTGTAAAAATAGTAATATTCTCTTTAATCTCTTGAAGTTTTAATACAATACTTCTTGGAATAATTTGAATATTTAAAAAGCTAATTTCAATTTTAGTATCTATTGTAAGGTAAGATAATAGATCTTTAATAGAGGATTTTTTATCTAAATCCTGTACAATTATCTTTCTTACCCCTTCTTGTTCATGTGCAATTATATTCATTTATGTTTTTTACTACTCCACACTTTAATTAAATTCCCAAGAATGTTTAAATCAATTGGTTTTGACATATAGTCATCAGCACCTAAACTGATACATTTTTCTCTGTCGTCTTTCATTGCTTTTGCTGTTACAGCAATAATTGGAATATGTTGAAGATTTTTATCTTCTCTTATTTTTTCCATTGCTTCGTAACCATTCATAACAGGCATCATAATATCCATTAGAATTAAGTCAATATTATTGTTTTTCTCTAATAATTCTAAAGCTTCTTTTCCATTAAATGCTGTAAAAGTATTAGCATCAAACTCTTTTAGTGCAGCATCTAATACAAAGATATTTTTTATATCATCATCAACAATTAGAATATTTGTTTCACTTAAATCAATAAGTTCAAAAATTTCATTGTTTGTCTCTTCTTCTTGATCATCTCTGTGTAAGAAAAGATTAATTTCATTTAATATTCTTTCATTTGAATTGGCAGTTTTTATTATAATACTATTACTATACTCTTGTAATTTTATTTTATCTTCATTTGTAATGTCTTTACCTGTATAGATAATAATCGGTAGGTTAGGGTGAACATTTTTAATATACTCACATACTTCATAACCACTACTTCCCATTAGCCCTAGATCAACAACAACCGTATCGTATAACTCTTTTTTAACTTCTTCTATAGCCTCGCTAGCGCTTTTTACTCCAGTGATATTAACACCAACACCAACTAGTTCAATTAAAGCTTCTCTATGAACTTCATTATCTTCAACAATTAATAAATCTTTGATTTTTTTCTTTTGAAAGGAATCAATAGATGTAATTACTTCATTAATATCACCATCAAATACAGGTTTTTGTAAATATCCAATAGCTCCTAGTTCTAGTGTTTCATGATTTTTATCTTTTGAAGAAATTACATGAACTGGAATATGTCTAGTTTTTGCATTAGATTTCAGCTCTTTTAATACATCAACCCCATCCATATCAGGAAGAGTTAAATCAAGCATAATACCTTTGATATTATATTTATTTACAAGTTCAAGACCAGATGTACCATCAAATGCCATTAAAGCTAATGAATCATCTTTTTTGATTTCATCATAAACTACTTCTGCAAAGATTTCATCATCATCTATTATTAAATAAGCTTCGTCATTTTCACTGATTATATTTCTATCATCATTTGCTACTTTTGATTTTGCATGTACTTGCTGAGTAAACTCTTTTTTCTCTTCAATACTTTCGATATTTTGAGCATGAACACTTACATTTTCAATATCAGTAGATTTTAGATTTGGTAAATCAATACTAAAAATACTTCCCGTATTGATTTCAGATGATAAAGAAATATATCCACCTAATAATTTAGAGAACTCTTTTGAAATTGATAATCCAAGACCAGTACCACCATACTCTCTACTAGTACCACCATCAGCTTGAGTAAAGGCTTTGAATATTAAGTCTTGTTTCTCTTTTGGAATTCCTATTCCTGTATCAATAACACTTATTCTAAAGTCTTTGCTAGCATCATTAGATTTTTCTATTTTAAGAGTAATAGAACCTTCTTTTGTGAATTTAAATGCATTTGATACTAAGTTTCTAATGATTTGTGCAATTCTGTCTCTATCATTGTGAATGATACTTTTGTATTCATCAATGATTTTAAACTCTAATCCCATATCTTGTGCTGTGAAATCAAATGTATTTTTCATTTGTCTTAATAATTCTGAACTATCGAAGTTATCAATAATAACTTGCATTTTTCCTGATTCAACTTTTGAAAGGTCAAGAATATCATTAATAAGTCTTAATAAATCATTTCCAGATTCAAAGATTGTTTGTGCTTTTTTAATGTCATCAGCATTTAAAGTTTTCTTACTATTTTTTTCAAGAAGTGAAGATAATAGAATAATTGAGTTAAGAGGTGTTCTAAGCTCATGACTCATGTTTGCTAAGAATTCTGATTTGTATTTACCTGATTGTGCTAGTTCATCAGCTTTTCTTTCAATATCAATTTTTGTCTCTTCTAATTGTTGATTTTGAAGTTTTAGATTCTGCTCAGAAATTTTTAGTTGTTGCTGTTGCTCTTCCATATTAGCATTTGCTTCTTCAAGTTGTTGCTGTTGTTCTTCCATATTAGAGTTAGCTTCTTCTAATTGAACTTGTTGTTCTTCCATTTGAGCGTTAGCTTCTTGTAATTCAAATTGTTTTCTCTCTAACTCAGCATTAGCAATTTTTGTATTATCTAATAACTCTTGAACTTTATTAGCTTGTAGAGAAGTTGATAGAGCAATACAAATTGTTTTGTTAATTGCATCTAAGAAATCAATACTATTTTTATTAAACTCATTAAATGAACCTAATTCAACAACACCAAATAATTCATTATTATAAATTAAAGGGAAAGTATATGTATTATAAGAAGATTGAGTTACAGTTCCAGTAGTGATTAAATTCTCATCTTTTTTAATATTTTTTAGTAAGATAGCTTGTTTTTGGAATGCAACTTGACCAACAATACCTTCACCCATTCTAAATGAAGAAGAAAGCTCATCTCTAACTACATGGGCAAAACTTGAGTATTGCTCTAACTTATCACTATTTTTATTGTAAATATATAATACACCAACTCCAGCAGAAATATAGTTACTTACAAAATTAATTGATTGAGAGCTTACTTCATTTAGAGATTTAATATTAATAAGGATTTGATTTAATTTATTAACACCATCTTTAATCCATGTTTCATCATCATTTTTTTGAATAGTATTTTTAACTTTTTCAATACCAGTATTTACAGCTTTACTCATAATACCAATTTCATCTTTTGTTGAATCATCTAATAGTTCAATATCATTTGCTTCTCTATTTAGATATTTGAAGAAGCTGTTTAGTCCATGATGGAATCTATTTAATGAATTGATTATATATTTTTCAATAACAATATATAATAGAAGCATTACAAAGATAATTGCAATTACTGTGATTATTAAAATTGTATTTCTTAGCTGATTTGGCTTTTCAAGTATTTCTTCTAAATTAATCTCTGAAATCACAGCCCATCTTAACTCTTCATCAAAATCAAAATGAGTATAAGAACTTAATACTTTATTTCCTTGATAATCTGTAATGATTTGAGTATCACTCATAGCTTTTAAGGCATTTCTAGTTGCAACTGTATCAACTCTTCCTGTTTGAGGATATTTAAATGATTTTTTTAAAGAGTGAGTTTTTGGAGCAATGAAACTGTCACTTCTCATTAATAAATCATCACCTACAAGATAATCTTCTTGCGTTTCACCGTAACCACTTCTAAAGTGCATAATATCTTGAATATATGAGTTCTCAATTTTGAAAACTAATACAGATTTAAATTCTCTATTAATATAAACAGGAACAGCTAAGAACATTGAAGCTTCACCAGCTCTAGGTTCATAAGCTTGCATATCAAAGAAAACTACTCTTTTATATTTTTTTGCTTTGTGCCATACTTTTGCTAATGCGCTTTTTCTATATTCACCATTTGATAAGTTTGTACCATAATCATTCTTTTTAGCGTAAGAATATAAAACATGACCATGTTCAGCAGAAATTACATAAACATCATCAAAAGGATAAGTGTCTGTATATTTTTTATAAAAAGAATCCCATTTTGGAAGAGCTTCTTTTACTTTTTCATTATTAGTGGGAAATTTACCATAAGGATCAATACCAATTTCTTTATGAATATCTTCAAATTCAACTGTTAGGTTTTTTACATAACTAGTAACCGATAGAAGATTGATTTGTTTTTTATAAAGTTTAAACATATTATTAAGTTGTTCAATTTTTGAATCTCTTGCTGCAGTTAAACTTTTATATTGGGAGTCAATCAAAGTATCTTTCATCTTATTAATAGATACAATTCCTAGCGTAGATGCTAGTACTAATAACGACAAACTAATTAAGATTATTAGTTTAAGTTTGATAGAAATGTTTTTCATTCAGAATCTCTTTATACATAATTATTATTTATTTTAACATAATATAGATAATACTATGTAATTAAAGTATTATGAGCTTACTTTATACATTTTTAAATTATTTACTGTAATGATTAAATTACTTTTTAAAAAAAATAAACATTCTTAATATTAAAATAGTTTTTTTTCGCTATAATCGCGGAATAATAATAAAAGAATATCAACAATGGAGAATACAATAATATGGTTCAAACTGTAAACCTTAAAAAAGCTTTTGGTTCAAGAGTTTTATTTCAAGACATTAACGTTAAACTAGATACTGGGAAAAGATATGGACTTATTGGTGCTAATGGTGCTGGTAAAACAACTTTCTTAAAAATCTTATCTGGGATTGAAGATGCAACAGAGGGTGAAGTTCAAGTTCAAAATGGTAAAAAAGTTGGAACTTTAGGACAAAACCAATTTGCATACGAAGATTATTCAATCTTTGATACAGTACTTTTAGGAAACAAAAGACTATATGATGCAATTAAACAAAAAGAAGAATTATACTTAGAAGAGTATACTGACGAAGTTGGTGATAAACTAGGTGAATTAGAAATTATTTGTTGTGAAGAAGATCCAACTTATGAGTATGATGTAAAAATTACTAAAATCTTAGAAGATTTAGGATTCCCTGCAGCTCAACAAAGTGATTTAATGTCTACTATTACTGGTGGAGATAAATTCAAAGTTTTACTAGCACAAGTTTTATACCCAAAACCTGATGTATTATTCCTAGATGAGCCTACGAATAACCTTGATATTGAAACAATTGGTTGGTTAGAAAACCAATTACAACACCATGATGGTACTATGGTAGTTATCTCTCACGATAGACACTTCTTAAATTCAGTTTGTACAAATATCTTAGATGTTGACTTCAAACAAATTAGAGAATTCTCTGGTAACTATGATGATTGGTATATTGCATCTACTGTAATTGCTAAGCAAAATGAAAAAGATATGAGTAAGAAGTTAAAAGAGAAAGAAGAACTTGAAGCCTTTGTTCGAAGATTCTCTGCTAATGCTTCTAAAGCAAAACAAGCAACTTCAAGACAAAAACAACTTGATAAATTAGATGTTGGTTCTATTCAAGTTTCTTCAAGAAGAGATCCTTCTATTATCTTTAAACAAAAAAGAGAAGTTGGTAAAGAATTATTATCAGTTAAAAATGTATCTAAATCTTTTGATGGTGAAGTTGTATTAAATGACATTTCATTCACAGTTGAAAAAGATGACAAAATTGCATTAATTGGACCAAATGGTGCAGGTAAAACTACTTTATGTGAAATCATTGTAGAAAACCTTGAAGCTGACGCTGGTAATATTCACTGGGGTGCAACTATTCAAAATGGTTACTTCCCTCAAAATGCTACAGATTTAATTTCTGGAGATATTACGCTTTACGATTGGTTAAGAAACTTCGATAGAGATGCTGATATTGCTGAGATTAGAAACTGTTTAGGTAGAATGTTATTTAACGGTACTGAGCAAGAAAAACAAGTTAAGTCTTGTTCTGGTGGGGAAAAACATAGAATGTTCTTATCAAAAATTATGTTAGAACAACCAAACTTTATGGTTCTTGATGAGCCTACAAACCACCTTGACTTAGAAGCAATTATTGCATTAGGTGAAGGATTACTTGCATATCCAGGTTCTGTTATTTGTGTTTCTCACGATAGGGAATTACTTGATGCTTACGCAAATAGAATTATTGAAATTCAAGAAGATGGAACAATTGTTGATTTCAAAGGTTCTTACGAAGAATTTATTGAGTCTAAGGCTTAATAAACTCTTCTTGAGTTTTATCTATATAAAAAAAGGGAAAGATGAATTTCATCTTTCCCTTTTTTAGTATTACTTAAAATAAATATTAATTATTTAGAGTGTCTTGATGCCATTCTATTTTCTCTTCTAGCAATTGCATCATTATATCTTCTTTTATCATCTTCAGATTGTAAGTCTAATTTAGGAACTGGACTTGGTTTACCTTCTTCGTCAACTGCAATCATTGTAAAGTAACATACATTAGTATTTTTAATTGTATGATCTTTGATATCTTCAGAAATTACTTTGATACCAATTTCCATTGAAGTTCTACCTGTGTAGTTAACTGAAGCATGGAAAGTAACAAGAGAACCAATCTTAATAGGGTTTTTGAATAATACCATATCCACTGATAATGTTACTGCATACATTCCTGTATATCTAGCTGCACACGCATACGCAACATGGTCTAGCATTTTTAAAATTTCACCACCGTGAACATTTTTACCAGAAAAGTTTGCTTTATCTGGAGTCATTAACATTGTCATAGTAAGAGATTTTTCTCTTTTTACTTCTTCGCTCATTTTTTGTAACCTTATATAATTATTGATAAATTTCAACAATTATAGACTAAAAGAGTAGTATAAGCGTAGCAATTTAATTAAATCTTGAGTGAGTTTATCAAAGTATAGAAAAAAGTAACATTTTTACTCTATTTATTTTTTAATTATTAATAAAAAAGTATAAATAAAT
>AYRE01000101.1_pt1 | contig 10730 bp, 9 predicted proteins | sample 183791 | NCBI WGS metagenome assembly AYRE01 (sample SAMN02391470, study PRJNA226580) | bioreactor metagenome | isolation source: day 6 sample from continuous culture bioreactor with low C:N ratio... | place: Germany: Bremen | reverse complement strand
ATTCTTCTTTTGACTCTTCATTTGCTACAGGTGTAGCAACTGGTGCAGCCGCAGCCGCTAAACCAGCAGGTCTTTGCTCTTCTGGAAGAGCTAAACCTACACCATTACCTTGAGCGTTAGCTTTTGATAATAATGATTTAATTGTCTCAGCCGCAGGATATGCAACTCCGACACCCAATCCTAATGAATCTCTACCAGCTTCAGAAATGAAGTAAGTAATGTTTTCATTAGTATAGTATTCTAAACCAATAGATAGTTTGAAACAATCTGAAGCAGCTCCTTTAAGATCAGCTAAGATTGCGTCTTCATCAACATCTAAAATCGCTCTATCATAGATAGTTCCACCTTCGTAAATTGCTTTAATATTTAAACCAACTTCCATAGGTTCGATTCCTAATCTTGATAAAATTCCTGCTAAACCATCTGAGATTACATCTCCTTCTTTAGCAACAATACTATCTTCTTTAATTTCTACTTTTCCTGCTGTAATTCCTGCCTTAATCTTAAATGCACCTAATTCTCCAATAATTGGACCTGGGGCAAAAGATGTAGGACCTGCTGGAACTACAATATCTGATGGAGCAATTTGTCCACCCTTAGCTGGAGCAGTTGATTTATTCTTTTGAACAAATTTAAATAATGTGAAAGGGTTATCATTTGTGAAAACAATTCCTACAACACCATTACACTTTTCAGCTAATTGTGAAACTCCAGGATAAGTTGATTCTAATTCAGCTAAAACAATCTTAATTAAGTTTCTTTTAACGATTAAAACTTCTGCAGTTTTTTTGATTGAAGATCTAATTTTTTGAAATTGAGGAGCAGGTAAACCTGTAACATCAACGATTCCTAAAATTGAATACTTCTTTGCATGTTCTCTAATTTTATTAGCAAACATATCATTTCTTGGTGAAACTTTAGCAGTATAAGCCATTTTATAGCACCACCGCCTTACTCATAGTAAGTTTTAATTTTGTATTTTTTAAGTTGTTCTTTTGAGCAGGTAATGCGTGAAGTAATTGATCGTACACCGCTTCGATGTTCTCTGCAATAGCTTCGTCAGATTCTGCTTCTGAACCAACTGAAACTTGAAGTACTAAGTTCTTTTTTGTTTGTAAATGAACTGTTTTTTGTAACTTCTCATATAAAGGTCCTAAAGGCGTCTTAGGAGTAATAACCATACCTAATTTAGGTGATGGCATTTTTCCCATAGGTCCCAGGTATCTACCCAGAACTTGCGCGAATAAAGGCATATGATTAGCTTGTACAACAAATTTGTCAAACTCGTGAGTGATTTTACGGATTTTTTCCATATTACCCTTCAGAGCTGCCAATTCGTCATTGAATAAGACTTTGTCAAATACTTCCTCAGCACCTTGAACAGTGTGATCAATAATAGCACAAATCTTATGCTTTTTAGGCTTAACATTTGTTTTTAAAACTAATCCAACGTCAACTTTATGCTCAGGTTTCTTTAAGTCTAAATTTTGTAAATTGAATACTAAATCAAATGTTTGAGTAAAATTTCTCTTAGTAGATAATTCTCTCACTTGTTTGATGTTTTCACCAATTTGTTTAATTTCCATTCTTTAAGCCTCCTATAAAGTGTGTGAATAGATTTCGCCATCCACGTATAATAGTATAACGGTCTATTATAGTATAATAAAATTAAATTTGATTTATAAATATTTCTAAATTAGTAGTGAATTGAGGTAAAAGAGACAATTTATTATTTTTAAGAAGAATAAGAGGTATTAATAATTAAAAATGATTATTATTCAAATATATCTTGTGAATCTCTTGTATTTGGGAGATTGATTTGTCCAGAGAGAATATTTGTATAATCATATTCAAATGATCCAGATGTTGTAGAAGTTGTTTTGGTATTATCATAATTAGATAAATCTACTTTACAAATATATTTTAATTGATATCTATCTTGAGTTAATAATAAATTTTCTTCAGATATCTTTTTTAATGAATCTTTTTCTTGTAAAAAACCAGAACAATCAGTTAGTGAATCTGAACCTAATTCAAATTCAAAATTTTTTAGTTTAACTTCAAAACTTTGACCTGATTGAGAAGCTTTGTTTTGAATTATATATTCTAGATAGTAAATATTATTTTCAAATGGCGATGCTGAGATTTTAGTTACTTGAACTGGTGCTGCTTGAGATAATTTGTCAGTTACTTTTAAAATAGTTTTGTCAGATTTTGTAATTTCAATATTATTATTAAATGTAGTTTTTGTTGGATAGTTTATTTCTAAATTATAGTTAAAGTCTTTAACATTTAAGTTATTAAAATACCAATCATCAATTATTAGTTGTCCATTTATATTTGAAAGTTTAGCATTTTGAGGGAGAATAATTTTCCCACCTTCTTTTTCAAAAATTGAATCATAAAAATTTTCAAGTGATTTTTCAGTGAAAACTGTTTTTGTTCCAGTTGAATCAACTTGAAGTGTAAATAGTTTAAAATTGTTTTCAGATAAAATTATTTCTTCTGAACCTGTATTTTCAATTGATAATCTATATGTTAATTTTTTTTGAGAAATCCATTGATCGTTAAAGTCTAGTGAAATTTTAAGTCCAGTTCCAGTAATATCAGTTTTAGGTAAATCTGATTTTCCGCCAAGAGAGATTCCACCAGATGAACAACCAGATAAAATTAATAATGATGAGATTATTATTGTTAAAAATAATGAGTTAGTTTTTTTCATAATTGAGAATTTATTTTAGTATTTATAATATTTATTTTTATTTTTTTGATAAATTGATTTAAAATTATAAAATTGGATTATAATAATAACTACTTTTTGTTTTTATATATATTTATAAAAGTAATTAGATAAGGAAGTTTATGTTTGAAATTGAAATGATTAGTTTATTAAATAAGTATAAAAATTGTGAAACTGATTTTGATAAAAATAAATTTAAAAATTCTATTAAAAAAATGATTTTTGAAAATTCAGGAGAGTTTGATAAATTTATTTCTAGTTCTAGTTTAGATAGTAATACTATTAATTTTTTGAAAGGTTTAGAAAAGGAGAGTGAGAGTGAAAATTTAGATAATAATGATGAAACTAAAGCTGATGATTTAGAGTCCGATTTAGAAAAAATTAAACAAGCTTATGTTTTATGGAGAACAGATTTTGTAAATAATAGTAGAGTTCCAACTTTAAAATGTGAACAAATTATTAATGAGATGATTAATTTTTATGGAACAAATAGATTTTTTATTTTAAAAAGAGTTTTAGATATTGTTGATGATAATGATTTTGAAAGTTTTAAGACCATGCTTAAAAATTATATTAGGAAGTATTTTGCAGAAAAGATTACAGTTTATTATCAAAGTGATGAGTTTAAAAGTTTAGGATTTTTTGATAAGAGAAAAAAGAAAAAGGAAATTTTGAGTGTTATTGAGAATATGGCAAAGTATAATTTTGATGAAAGAAAGATTATGGAGATATTTAAATAAAATGGTTGGAGCTATGGATGCTTATAGAATTGCTAAAAAGACAATTGATAAAACTAATGATATTGAAAAATCTTTAAAGCAAATGTCACAAGTTTCAGTTTCAAGTGCTAATAATTCAAATCCTACAAAGTATAGTGCTGTGAAAACTACTAATTCATTTGTTAATGGGATTGTTTATTTATTATTATTTATTATTTATTTTGGAGTATTATTTTTTAATTTAGATAGAATTTTAGGTTTAAGTAATTATTTTATTGAGTTATTACCTGAATTTTTATTTTATCCAGAATTTTTTGTTTTAAGTTTAGTTGGATTATTGTTTGCATTTATTCCAATGGAAGTTTTAGGTGTGAAAGATGGAAAATTAGAATTGTTAGGAACATTATTAAAAATTGTAGGTGTGTTATTTTTTTTTAGTTTTGTATTAGGTTATTTTTTTAATGGAGGAGTTCAACCTGAAGATACAGATATATTAGTTGAGTCAGCTAATCAAAAAACATTTACTATTTTTGATCAAATTGGATGTTATATGAGAGATTATAAAGCTTGTGTTGAAAAGGTTAAAGATACTGATACGGCAACTCAAAGTGATTTATCAGTATATAATATTAAATTAGTTAAACCTGTAATTTCAAATTATAAAAAATTAAATGAGTATAATGATGATGGATTAAGAGTTCAATATGATATTGAATCTTCAGGGGATTTAGTATTAAAGGAGTTTAGGTGTTATCATAGTTTAAAGAAAGTAGAAAATATGTTTTATAGTGAGAGTTTGAATTTAGAGATAGATGAAAAAAATTCAGGTTTGAAAACTTTTTATTGTCAGAATATATCTCAACCAATGTTTGATGAAAAGTCTGGAGATTTAAAGATTAATATTTATCCAATGTTAATTTTTGAATTAAAATCTACAATTACTCAACAAGTTCCAGTTTTAAATTTAAATAAAATGAGTGAGAGTGAATTTGAGATTGAGAGTGATAATTTTGTTAGAGAGTATTCTAGTTTTGTTGATACTGGGTCAAAGTTCGATGTTAGTTCAGAGTCGTTTAAAAAACAAATGCCAGTTGTGTTAGGAGATGATGAGTCAACAGATAGAAGTTTTACAGTAGTTATTAAAAAGAAGATTTCAAGTTTTGGAAGGTTTCAATCTGGAGAGATTTTAGATATTAGAATTCCAAGTTCTTTATCTTCTAGAAAGGAAGTTTCTAAGTATTTAGGAAAGATTGATTTGTATGATGAAATTCACGGGATTGATTTTAATGTTTTTGATAATGAAGAGTTTGGTGTTAATATGAATCAAAAAAAGATTGTTCAAAATTTAGATATTGATTATGTTTCAACTTTTGCAAATTCAGGTTTGGTTGAGATTAGAGTTAATGTTCCAGAAGTTAAGAAAGATTCAAATGGAAATGTGATTGAATCTGAGGAAGATAAACAAATTAATAATAATAATGAACAAGAGTATATTTCAGCTGTTGATGGAACTGGAATTGTTGGTTAAAATTTCCTTTGGAAATTTAATTATCATTCAGAATGAGTTTGAACATATTCTTGTATTCTTTTTTTAAAGATTGGAAAGTCAGCTTTTGAAATAATACATCCAGATGCTAATTTGTGTCCTCCACCTTTACCTTCAAGTCCGTCAATACATTCATTTAACATTTTATTAATATCAAAATTTTTTCCTCTTAGTGAACAGGAGTAAATACTCATTATTGGTTTTGTGTATGTGCATACAATTGCTTTATAGTTTTTTTTTCTAAATGCTGCTTCTTCTGAAAGTTGTCTATTAAAACTTATTTTTTTATCTTCGTGGTCAATGAAAATTAATTCTTCATCTTTTGCAGATTCAATTTTAGATTTTACAGATTTATATTCTGACATAATTTCTTGATATTTTTCATATATTCCAATTTTTCCATTTAGTAGTTCAACTTTAAAATCTAGTAATGTCATTTTAGCAATATCTTTTAGAACTTTTTGACATTTTTCGTATTTTTTAAATTTAAATAATATATCAAAGAATGTTTTGTATTGAATTAGTCCACATTCGTATGTTAAGTATTGAATCCAGTATGTTCTTGTTTCTCTTTGAGATTCATCATTAAATTTGTATGTTTTAATAAATTCAAATAACTCTTCTCTTTTTTGGTCCGTTATTTTAATTAAAGTATTAAATGTTGATTGGTCGTGATTGTAAAAGTCAATTAAAACATCTAATAAGTAAAAGTCTGCGACAGATCCCATTGCAACCCAAACTAAGTTTTCAGGTAGTTGAGTAATTTGGTATGCTAGAAAACTTGAACATCTTTCATCATTTTCATCGTAGTCCATTGGGTTTACTGAATGGATTTTATTGTCTGAATTTTCTAAGATGTGTTTGTTGATTGGAATGTGATGGTCTGCCCAAACTACTTGTCGTCCATTAATTTCTTGGAAGAATTCTTCAATTACGTAAGGAGTATCAAAAAAAATAATTAAATCGTGTTCGTCATAGATTTTAGTCATTGCGTCTTTTTGTTGATCTTCTTCTTTAGAAATTGGGTATCCTTCTTTTAGTTGTGAGTATTTTCTTTTTAGTTGGATAAATGATGTTGCTCCGTCAGTATCTGTGTCAAAAAACATAATTGGATTTTTAGAATTAGCGATTAAATCTCTAGCAGTGTCGATTGCGTTTTGTAATGTCATAATTAAAATTGTTGAGACTTTTTTATATAGTTATAGGTTTTCAATGATTCCATTATTGAAAACCAATTGCGTAGAAAAGGAAAAGGGAAAAGTCTGCAGCAAAGTGAAGTGCTACTGGATAAAAAAAATTTCCTTGATATTTTTTGGATTTGAAACTGTATAAGTATAGTGCTGTTGTCATAAAGATAAATAGTAATACATAGTAAGAGATTAAGTATACAAGATATAAATCGTTAAAGTTTACAAAGTAATGTTTTACTAATATTTCAAATCTTAATAAGTGAAATAATACAAAAATTATTGAGGCTTGATAGATTGCATCTTTTTTTGAAGTTAGTTTTGAGTAGATATTAAATAGAAAACCTGAAAAGATAATTTGTTCTGAAAATGCTACCATAAAACTTGAAAATATTAAAAATCCAATTAATGAAGATGTTTCGGAGTTTATAACTTGAGTAAATAATGCTGGTATTGGTTCTTTAATTAAGGTAAATAGTAATCCAAAAACTGCTCCGAGTAATAATATTGCCATAAAAATTTTTGGTTTGAATTTTGAAAAGTTTCCAAGTAGGTCTTCTTTGTGTCCAGATAGACTTAGAAATGTGAATGCTATTAATATATTATAAAATACAATGAATACATATGATGATGAATTGAAAATTTCTGTGAAAAACCATGCTATGTTTGGATAGAGAAAATAAAAAAAAATAAATATGTTTGTAACAATTAGATATTTTGCTAGTTGTTTACTTCTTTGGAAATAGTAGTAGGATAGGATTAGAGTTGTTAGGATATTAAAATAAAAAAAATATTTTAATGAAATATTATATAATAATGATAAGATTACAATTATTACAAACAAAAAATTAATATAAAATACACTCCGTTTTTCAAATTCTAAACTTGGATTTAGATTTAACATAACTTTAATTTACAAAAAAAATTTATAAAGGTTTTTAACTCAAAAAACATAATGAATTTTAATTTTGATAATATTAAAGAAGTTTTTTCTAAAAAACTATTATTACAGTTGTATTTTATTTTTTTTATTTTGTTAAATGTTTTTGATTTTTTAAATTTTTTATCAGGAGATATTGATTTTTTTAAAAAAATATTATCATGGATTTTAATAGGGTATGTATTTTATAAAGCTAGTTTTTCTAGAATGTTTGTTGGAGTTTGTGATAGAGTTTATGATGTTTTATTTTTAGTTGGGTTTTGTTTTATGGGAATTACTAAATCGATTTTTCATTATATTTCAATTTCAGATTTGGATTCTTTTTTTGTTTTTGGGTGGTTTTTGAATTTAATTCCGAAAACTTCTGAACCGTTTTTGACTAATTCGTTTTTATTTGGATTTTTTATTGTTATTTTGAGTTCAATTTTTTTAATTAAAAAACATAAGATTAGTGAAGATAGTTTAGTTGGGAGTTTTAAGTTTTCAGAGTATTTAAAATTTATAGGAGCAGAGTATTTTGTTTTAGCTTCTACAACTTTATTTTTTGGTTTAGTTGTTTTTAATTATATTATGGAGTGGTTTGCTTTGGCTGTTGATTCAATTATTTTAGTTTTAGGTTTAATTTTTTATTTATTTATGTTTATCCATAATCATACATCTTTTAAGACTGGAAATATTTTAGCTGTGATTTCAAATACAGGTAATGAGTTTTATCAAAATTTAATTAATCAGTTTTCAAATAAAAAATCTTTTATGATTGGAGTTTCTTTTATTTTGGTTTTACATTTATTAGTTGATATTGGAGTTTATTTAATTCCGTTTGTAACTGGTTTAACAAATTCATTATATGGGAATTTGGTGGTAGATGCAGTTCCAATTTTTAATTTATTTGATTTTTCAAATTCTCAATTTTATTTAGATTTAGTTACTGTAAATTTTGAACCTATTTCATCAATTAGTTTATTTATTGTTCATTTTAGTTCAGTTGTTTTATTTTTTTTGTTAATGTTTTTACCGTTTTATTATTTTTATAAAAATTCTTCTTTTGAGAAAATTAGGTTAAATGGTTTTGTTGAAGTTTTATTTTTAGTTTCTTTAATTATTAATTTATTTGTTTTTGTTATGCCTAATTTGACTAATCCTATTTCTGTTGATTGGAGTTTTAAGTCTCAAGTTATTGGGGTTGATTTAAATTCAAATTTAATTTTAGGAACTGGAAGTTCTGCTCCAATTGAGTTAATTTTAGTTTTAATTTTAACTTTATTTTTAATTATTGAGTCCAGATATTTATTAAAGTCAAGTATTAATATTTTTGTTAGGCGTAAAATTATTTCAGGAATTGTTTTATTATTTTTTTCAGGATATATTTTAGTGTTTGGAGTTTCTACAATTTCAAATGAGTTTGATACAACAATATTAAAGGATAGAATTAATTCTGATAAAGAAGAATATGAAGCAATTATGAATAGTTATAATGTTGCAATTGAGGATCAATATAATAGTAGAATTTTTTCACAGGGTAAAACTATTTCAGCAAATTTTTATGATATTTCGTTTACACCCTATTCAACATTTGATTATAAAAATCCAAATGTGAAAAGTATTGATTTTTTAATTGTTAAGTTAGCAAATGTTACAAAAAATAAAGAATTTACAATATATAATCATAAAAATTCCGCAGTTTTTAATGGGGATTTTGCAACGGTTAAAAAGTATTTTGCATCGGGTGAGTTTACATTTATTTACAAATTAGGAGAGGATGTTTTTACATATCAAAAGGCTGGAAAGGGATTTAGAATTATTAATTCACCAGTAGTTTTTGATGGGAAGTATATTAAGGTTTTAGATAATACTTTAATAAAATTGAGCGATCAGTCAAAGGTTACAAATTTTGTAGAAACTATTAGATTAGTTATTTTATTTATATTTTATTTTGGTGGGTTAATTGTTTTTACTCGGCATTTTTTTAAAACTAATGTTTATAGAAGTTAGAGATTAAAAAATATTATCTAATTTTTTATTTGTATTTTTATATTTATTTTTATATAAAATATATATTCCAATTATTATAAATAATGTAGATAATAGTTGTCCCATCGTAATTAATCCAATTTGAACATCTGGAACTTTAAAAATATCTGTTATGAATCTTCCTATGTTAAATAAAATTAAAAACCAAGCAGTTATTGTTCCGGGTTTTGTTGTTTTAAATTGTTGAATGTAAAATAAAAATTGAAATACTAATAAATTTTTAAATCCTAGGTATAGTTGGTATGGGTGTCTTGTTTGATTATCATAATTTGGAAAAATAATTCCAATTGAGTTATTTGTAATTTTTCCAACTAGTTCTTGATTTATAAAATTTGTAAGTCTTCCAAATGCTAAAGCTAGAGATGCTGGAATTACAAATAAGTCAATTAGTTGTAGAGGATTTATTTTATGTTTTTTGGCCTGATAGTATAAAGTTCCAATTCCAAAAAAAATTCCCCCATGAATTGACATACCTCCATTCCAGACAGCAAAAATTTGTAGTGGGTTTGATAAGTAGTATGAAAATTGGTAAAATATAATTTCAAATATTCTTCCCCCTAATATTGAGAATAGGAAAGTATAAAATGCGATATCTTCTAATGTTTCATTATTTAAATTTTTAATTTTATTGAATTTTTTAATATACCAAAATCCAAATAAAAATCCTAGAACATACATAATTCCATACCAGTAAATTTCTAGTCCAAATATGTTTAATGCTACAGGATTTATTGCCATTTTTTATTATTGTTTTTGTTTAGTTTTTAAGATGAGACTTTAAAAAACCATATTGTCGTGAAGATAAATTAAATGTTTTTTCATTGTTTGATTTTTAAAATCAATTTCTTCTTGTTTGTAGTTTGGAAATTGTTTTTGTGAATTTTCGTGTAAGGTTTTTGTGAAATCTTTAAAGTTATTATTTCCAAATATCCCGTTTTCAATAATATATTCAATTATATTATTTAGTGCTAATTCTCTTGATTCATCGTCAGGAAATCTATCTAGGATTGAAACTTTTAGTATTTCTTTTAATAAATATAAAAACATTTCTTCAGGTGAGATTGAGTATTCAATTGTGATTGGAAGTGAGAATGAATTAAATTTTTCTGCCCTTACAATGTAGAATTCTACATTTTCAATTAATTTATAGTCTAGAGTTTTTTCAATAAATTCTCTGTTGTGTTCAAATAAAGGTAAGAATACTAAAAATCTATCTTTGTCAGAAATTAAAGATGAAAAGTTTTTAATTTGATCCATTTCATCAGTGTATTGTTCATTTAAAATTTTATTATAGTCGTAACTATATTGTGGAGTTAATTTAATTGCCATTTTAATTATAATTAATTTTATATTTTGATATTTATAAATTTAGTTTAAAATTATTTAAAATATAATCTAAAACATAACCTTTTTAAACTAAGTAAATTTATTTTATTCTATCCGGCAATTACTTTACATATTTATTTGTAAATATAATTAGCAATATATCTGTGCTAAAAAGAGTTGTCAAAATAAGCCCATATCGCATAATCCGGTATTGCGCCAGACTAGAAATCTGGTTCCCATG
>AYRE01000100.1_pt1 | contig 10787 bp, 8 predicted proteins | sample 183791 | NCBI WGS metagenome assembly AYRE01 (sample SAMN02391470, study PRJNA226580) | bioreactor metagenome | isolation source: day 6 sample from continuous culture bioreactor with low C:N ratio... | place: Germany: Bremen | reverse complement strand
TTAATTATTAGTGATATTATTATGAATATCATGGATGGTTTAGAGATGGCAAGAATTATTAAAACTGTAGAGATTGAACAAAGTATAATTTTTTTATCTGCATATACAGAACAAAAGTTTTTAACCAAAGCTATTGAATTAGGTGTTGATGGTTTTGTTTTTAAACCTTTAGATGTAAATAAATTCTATTTTACAATTAAAAAAACTATAAAACATATTCTATTAAAAAGAGAAAACATAGAATATAAGCAAAATTTAGAAAAGCTAGTAGAAGAGCGTTCTGCTGATTTATTAGTTAAAAACTATGAACTTCAAAAAATGATAGAAGAAGTAAAAAAAGGTAATAGGCTAAAAGAAGAGATGCAAGTAGCTCAACAAGTACAAGTAAATTTCTTGCCTAAAGAACTTCCTACTGTTGCTAAAATGAATGTTTCAACTTTTTTTGAAGCAGCTGAATATGTTGGGGGAGATTATTATGATTTATTTGATTCTAAAGATGGAGCTATTAATATCATAATTGCCGATGTTTCTGGACACGGAGTTGGTCCTGCAATTACTATGAGTACATTCAGAGGGGTTTGTAGATCAATTCTAAGTTTAAATATTAGTTTTGAGGAACAAATACTTTTAATAAATAACCTTATGTGTGAAGACTCTAAACATAGTGATTTTTTCATCACTGCTTTTTTTATAAAATATTATGAGAAAGAGAATAGATTTGAGTATATAAGTACTGGACATAATGAAGTTCTGTATTTTACAAAAGAAAAAAATGGAATGGAAAAACTCAAATCAACTGCAATTCCATTGGGTGTTTTCTCTGGTACTGAATATAAACCTGTACATAAAAAACTACAAAAAAATGATTCTTTGGTTTTATATACAGATGGATTAATAGAAGCCAAAAATAAAGCAGGGGAAATGTATACTTTAGATAGGTTAATTGATATTAGTCATAATTCAATAGATCTAGACGTGGATGAAATACTTGTTAATATACAAAGCTCACTAAATGAATTTATTGAAGATGAACCCAAGACAGATGATACTACTGTTTTAGTTGTAAAATTCTCTTAATTAATCAAGAGTTTTAATATCTACAAGCTCAATTCTATTACAATCTTTTTTGAATAGTTTTCTTGAAGCTGCATTTTCTTCTGCTAGGGCTAAAATATCAGCAAAATCATCTTTTAAAACTACAAATGTGTAATACTCTTTAATAGTCTCAATTTTAAAAGTATCTTCTATCTCTTTTGGACATACTAAATCAATATTTCTAAAACCCTTTGCAAATTCACTTTTAATTAACTTGGCTATTTTTTCATTTTTTAAGAGCTCTAATAAACTAATCTCTTTATTTACGTCATTTTTACATAATAATTTATATGTAACTTCTATTTTTCCATTCACTTGAATTTCCTTATCATTTATAGGTTTGACCTTTGTTGTTTTCTTAATTATAGTGAAAAAATTAAAATGAATAAGATTTTATGACAAATTGCAATAATTTTTTGAACTTTTTCCATAATTGCATTTTATTTGCATACAAGTACGCGAAACTTTCTATTATAAAACGGAGGTGTATTATGGTAAATGTAATTCTATGTGGTGGAAATGGTACAAGATTGTGGCCAATTTCAAGAACACACATGCCAAAACAATTTACACAGTTAATAAGTAAATACTCACTATTTCAAGATACTATATTAAGAAATAGTAAATTAACAAATAAGTTTTTAATTGTTTGTAATGAAGATCATTACTTTATGGCTTTAGACCAAATTGATGAGATTAAAAATCTTCTTCCTTCAAACTTTAAAGTGGAGTTTATTCTAGAATCAGTTGGTAGAAATACAGCAGCTGCAATCATAATCGCCTCTTTACATGTTCAAGCTAATGAAACAGTTTTTGTAACTCCTTGTGATCACTCAATTTTAAATACTGAGAATTATGAGGCAAGTGTGCTTGATGCAAAACAGTTTGCAATGGAAGATTATATTACTTTATTTGGAATTGTTCCAACATATGCAGAAGTAGGTTATGGTTATATAAAAGCAAAAAATGAAATGGTTGACTCTTTTTATGAAAAGCCAGACTTAGAAACTGCACACAAATTTGTAGACTCTAAAAAATATCTTTGGAATAGTGGAATGTTTTGTTTTAAAGCAAGTGTTTTACTAAATAGTGTAAGAGAGTTTGCTTTAGATATTTATGAACCAGCTATTTATGCTTATAGTAGTGCAAAAACAAAAAGTGTAATTAGAATAAATAAAGAACTTATGGAAGATATCCCAGCTGTTAGTATTGATGTTGCAGTAATGGAAAAATGTTTTAATCTAAAAGTAGTTAAAAGCGATATTGGATGGAGTGATTTAGGAAGTTTTTGTTCAATTTATAAAGCTTTAGAAAAAGATGAAAACAATAATGCTGTTAAATACAATAATGAAAAACCTCTTCTATTAAACTCAAAAGATAATCTTGTTATCTCAAATCATAAAAAAGTTGCTTTAGTAGAAGTTGAAAATCTAGCAATTGTTAATACCCCTGATGCTTTACTTATTGTTAATAAAGAGAAAACACAAGATGTAAAAGAAGTGGTATCTCAATTGGTAAAAGAGGGTTCAAACTTAGCAATAGATCATCCATTGGTTCATAGACCTTGGGGAACTTACAATGTTATGGAAGAAAAAGAGAGTTATAAATTCAAAACTATTGTTGTTAAGCCTAAAAAAAGATTATCTTTACAAAAACATTTCCATAGAAATGAGCACTGGATTGTTCTTAGTGGAACTGCAACTGTAACTATAGGAAAAAATAAAAAATTAGTTAGAGCCAATGAATCAGTTTATATTCCAATGGGTAAAAAACATAGACTTGAAAATGAAGGAAAAATTGATTTAGTTTTAATTGAAGTGCAAGTAGGTGAGTATCTAGAAGAAGATGACATTGTTAGATACGAAGATGATTATAAAAGAAAATAATTGAGGTGTACTATGAAAGCGATGATATTAGCAGCAGGAAAAGGAACAAGAGTTCGTCCAATTACTAATGATACTCCAAAACCTATGATACCACTTCTTCAAAAACCGGTATTGGAATCTATAATTGAACATTTGAAAACTTGTGGCATTGATGAAATTATAATTAATACTAGTTATTTATCATCTAAAATAGAGAATTATTTTGGAAATGGTAGTCGTTTTGGAGTGCAAATTGCTTACTCTTTTGAGGGTGAATTACAAGAAGATAAACTTGTATCAAAAGCATTAGGAAGTGCTGGTGGTATGAAAAAAATTCAAGAATTCTCATCTTTTTTTGATGATACTTTTGTTGTTTTATGTGCTGATGCTTTGATTGATTTAGATATTAAAAAAGCAATAGATATTCATAAAGAAAAAAAATCTATGGCAACAATTGCTTTAAAGAAAGTTCAAAAAGAAGAGACTAATAAGTATGGGATTGTTGAACTTGATGAGGATGATAAAATCCTTACTTTTCAAGAAAAACCAGAGGTAAATGAAGCTCTTTCAACTTTAGCAAATACAGGTATTTATATTTTTGAACCAGAGGTTTTTAATTATATTCCAAAAGATAAAGAGTTTGATATTGGTGGAGATTTATTGCCTTTACTTGCAAAAAGAGGACTTAATATTTATGGTGTTGATATTCCTTATGAGTGGGTTGATATTGGTAATGTAGATGATTTTTATGATGCTACTTGCAAAATATTATCTGGAGAAATCAAGGGATATAATATTAATGCAAAAGAGGTGAAAAAAGGTGTTTATTTAGGTCTTAATGTAAAAATTGATTTAGAAAAAGTAAAAATAATCCCACCTGTTTATATTGGATCTTCTTCATGTGTTGAAGATGGAGCTGTTATTATTGGTCCAACTATGATTGGTTCAAACTGTAAAATTAGCCAAAAAGTAATACTTCGTAAATCAATTATTGATGATTACAAAAGTATTAGCTCCTTAGCCCGAATAAATGAAAAAATACTTTTCTCTGATTCTATTATTGATTTAAATGGAACAGTTACTAATACTAAAGAGAGTGATATGACATGGTTGATTGATGATACAAGAAGAAAATCAGAAGAGACAAATTTAGAAATAAGTATTAATACTTTACTAAATGAAAGAAGTTCAAAATGAAAACTTTAAAATTATTATATATAGATACTCCTTTTATTGGTTTTGATTCAGGAGATAAAAACAGAAGTAAGTTTTTGTATGAGTCTTTATTAAAAGATTATAAAACTGATATTTTTTTAATTCAAGATAAAGAGTATTCAAAAGAGACTCTTTTATCCCATAGAATTAATAATAGACTATTTACAATCAAAAGCAAAAAACAGCCTTGGTATAAAGCAAATGCTATTTTAAATTTTGATGCAGATAGTTTAAATAAATTAAAAGAGAGTATTTTAAAAAACGATTATGATGTATGTTTTCTACGAATGTCTTCTACAAGTAAGATTGCTGATTTTATAAAAAGTATTAATCCTAATATCAAAGTTGTTATTGATGTTGATATGCTTTTCTCTGAGATTTCAAAGGCCGCCTGGAATCAAAACAGATCAATTAAAAATAGGTATCATTTTTTTGAGTATTATAAATTAAGTCTATTTGAAAGAATATTTTTTAATAAGAACTATAACTTTTTATATACAAATAAAAATGAATTAGAACTTGTAAAAAATAAATATAATATAAAAAATGCTGATAATCATTTTGTTTTAGCAAATGTAATTAATAAAATGACAATTAATGAACATAAAAAGATAAAAGATAAATATATACTTTTTTATGGAGTATTAAATTCAACTGCAAATTTAAGTGCATATAAATACCTAGTTGAAAAAATATATCCATTATTAAAATTCTTTTTAAAATCTACGGATACAAAGATTTATATTGTTGGTAAAAATGCTACATCTTTACATCAAAAGAAATATGAAAATATTAAATTAATCGGGGAGGTAGATGATATATCTACTTATATAAAAAACTCTTTATTAGTTCTGTTTCCTTTGACAGTTGCATCTGGAACATTAACTAGAATACTTGAAGTAGCAAGTTTGAAAAAATCAATTGTGGCAACAAGTAGAGCTGCAAGTGGTTTGGATATGGAAGGCAAAATATTTATTGCCAATAAAGAAGATGAAATTGCTGGAGATATTCTAAGTGTTTGTCAAAATAAAGAGATAAGAGAAAAATATGAAAATATTGCTTATGAATATGTATCTCAAAATTATTCTTATTCTAATATCCAAAATAGAATGTTTGAAATACTAAAAGAGATAAGTAGTAAAACTAATGTTATTCATATTCCAAGAAGATTTACTAAATCCCACTGGGGTGGAACTGAAAACGTAGTTGTATCAATTGCAAATGGTTTAAAAAACTATGGAATTAAATCAAAAGTAATTACTACAAATATCTTAAGTGATAAAAAGGAGGAGGTGATTAATAGTATCAAAGTAAAAAGGTTTAGTTATTTTTATCCCTATTTTAATTTAACAAATAAAAATAAAAATAGTCTAGATTTAGTTGGAGGAAACTTGTTTTCTTGGTCACTTTTTTATTATCTTTTTTTTGTAAAAGATGTGGATTTAATCCATCTTCATACAGCAAAAAGAATGGGATCAATTGCAAGAACAATATGCAGGCTAAGAAATATTCCTTATATAGTAACTATACATGGAGGATTATATGATATAAATCAGAATGAAGCTATAAATAGAATGGAACCTACAAAAAACTCTTTTGAATGGGGAAAAGTTTTAGGATTAATATTTGGTTCTAGACGTGTGTATGATGACGCCCACTCAATTATAACACTAAATAAAAATGAATATGAAAGTACAAAAGAAAACTATCCAGATAAAAATGTATATTTGCTTTCAAATAGTGTAAATATACAACAGTTTCAAATACAAAAAGATGAAACTTTTAGAGAAAAACATAATATTAAAAAAGAAAAGTTTGTATTTTTATCTTCAGCAAGAATAGATAAACAAAAAAATCAAATATTAATTTTAGAATCCTTTCTAGAATTAAAAAAGAAAAATGAAAACATCCATCTATTATTAGTTGGTAATATTACAGATATGACTTATTTTGAGGAGATAAAAACATTTATCTCTTCAAATAAACTTGAAGACAGTATTACAATTATTACAAATCTAAAACCAAATAGTAGTGAGTTAATTAATACTTATTTAAATAGTAATGCTTTTGTTTTAGCATCAACTCATGAACCTTTTGGAATAGTCGCTCTTGAGGCTTGGGCTAGTAAACTTCCTTTAATTATTAGCAGTGTTTGTGGTATTTGTAATGTAATAGAAAATGAAAAAACAGCTATGGTTTTTGAAAGTGAATCTAGGATTTCTTTAAAAGAAAAGATGAATAGAGTTCTTTTAGATAGCAAGCTAAAAAATAGACTTATTAGTAATGCTTCACTTGAAGTATTAAATTATGATGAGTCTTTAATCAATGAAACTTTATCAAAAATATATAATAAATCTATAAATTCTAAGAAGTAATTTATAGCCTCTCATATTGCAAACTTTCTGCAACTTTAGTAGTTAAACTAAGAAAAAAGATTAGGAGCAAGTTATGAGAGTTCTATGGATAAATCAAAAAGCTACTCTTCAAGGTGGAGCTGAACAGTATATTTATAATACTGCTGATGAGATGAAAAACTTCGATATTCAATCTTCTTTATTATACGACGCAAATGAAGATGTGCATAATGAATTTCTAGATATGTTTGATGAAGCTTTTCCTATACTTAATATACATGATCAAATAATAAATATTGAACCTGATGTGATTTATATTCATCAGTTAGATGATGAAAGTATCTATAAAGAAATTATAAAAACCAAAATCCCAACTGTTAGGTTTTTTCATGATCATAAACTATTTTGTCTTAGAGAACACAAATATACAACACTTGGCAAAAAAACTTGTACTAAAAAGTTAGGTTTAGGATGTTATGGTTGTTTAGGTTTTGTAAATAGATCAAACTCAGCTTTAGGTTTTTCTATTCAAACTCTTGGAAAACTAGAAAAACTACAAAAAGTAAATAAAGAGTTAAATCACTTTATTGTGGCTTCTGAATATATGAAAGAGCATTTAGAATTACATGATTTTGATAATGACAGTATCACTGTAAATCCATTATATGCAGCAAAGAAGTTTGAATATTCAACAAATACTAATTTCACATCTAATAAAACTTTACTTTTTGTTGGTCAGCTAATTAATGGAAAAGGATTAGATGCCTTACTTAAATCAATGCATAAAATAGATGAAGAATATAATCTAGTAGTTGTAGGTGAGGGGAAACAAGAAGAGTATTTCAAACACTATTGTAAAGAGCTAAAAATTGAACATAGAGTTACTTTTGTTGGGAAATTAAACCATGAAGAGTTAATGGAATACTATAAAAAAGCTTACTGTTTAGTTGTACCAAGTAGAGCTCCAGAAACTTTTAATTTAGTGGGAATTGAAGCTCAAAAAGTTGGTTTACCTGTAATTGCCACAGCAGTTGGAGGCGTATCACAATGGTTAAAACATGATGTTAATGGATTACTTGTTACTCCTAATGATATAAAAGATTTACAAGAAAAAATCAACTTATTAATTGAAGATAAAAAACTACACCAAAGAATATGTTTTAATGTGTTAAAAACAAGTATTTATGAACATGATAGTACTGCACATACAAGTTTGTTAATAGAGACTTTCCAAAATAAATTAGGAGTTGAACATGTCTAGTTATGGGAGACTTACCGTAAAAGGAAGCAAAGAATTTGATGAGAGATTAGGAAAAGTTTTAGATGATATTTCATTAGATGTTAAAACTTTAATATCAGAAGATTTATATGAAGCTGTGATTCTAATTGGTGGTTATGGTAGAGGTGAGGGTGGTGTTGTAAAAGTTGAAAATAGAGAGTACCCACATAATAACTTTGACTTTATAGTTGTTTCAAAAAATATTACAAAAGATGAAGAGGATTTATTATCTGATATGTGTAAAAGTATCTTTGATAAACATACAGAATCTTTAGGGATTTTTGTTGAGTTTACAGTAATTAGTGCTTCTAAGCTTTCAAATATTGACCCTTTAGTTATTACATATGATATGAAATATGGTCATAAAGTAATTGCAGGAAATAGTGATTGTCTAAGAAAAAATACTAATTTTGAAGTAGAAACTATTCCTTCTTGGGATATTAGAAACCTAATTGTAAATAGAGGAACTTTATTAATTATAAATGATTTGATTTTAGAAAAAGAAAATCTAGTTTATAAAGATAAAAAAACTGTAATCAAACATTGGATAAAAGCAATTATTGGTTATGGAGATGCTTTATTATTTTATCTTGGGAAGTATCACTATAGTTATGTTGAAAAACAAAAAAGAATGAGATCTTTATCTAATATTGATCCTAAATTCAAAGCTTTATATGATAAAGCAATGGAGTTTAGGTTCCAACCAGATTATGAGAGATATGATAAATTTAATATTAGTAAATATCATAACTTTTTAAAAGCTGAGTTAACAAAAATACATTTCTTATGTGAATCACTAGCTTTAGATAATGTTGAAATAAACTCTAAAACGTATATTACAAAAGCAATAAATCAATCATTAATTGATACATCTACTCTAAAGGGTAATATTAAAAAGATCTTATTTTTAGTGAAAAAAACACCAAAAATCTCAGGCTTTAATTTTGTAGAAGATCTAAAATATAAAATGCTTGGAATTAAAGGAATGATGCCTATTTTATTTCCTTTTATTGCTTATGGAATTAAAGGAAAAGAGTTTGATGGGATTGTAAGAGATTTTTTCCAAACAAATAATGATGATAAAAACTTGAAAAATCAATATCTGACTTATTGGAAAAATTATGTTAATAGTAATTTTATTAGAGAAGACTTTGGAATATAAAGGATAAGTTATGATTTGTTTAACAGGAGATTTACATCATATGAGTTTAAATACAGGTAATCAGCAACACTGTGATATTAGTGAAATGCAAACAGCTATATTATTTCTAAAACTTTTAGAGATTTACGATGTTAAGATGAATTATTTTATAACTGGTAAATCTTTTGAAGAAGAGTGGAGTGATGTAAAACAGATAGTATTTAATCCTTTAATAGAAGTAGGCGGACATAATTATGATGCCTTTGAAAATGAGTTTTTCCATAGAGTTTGGAATAAACTAACAAAAAATTATAATGGTCCTAAATGGTATCAACGAAATGATACTTTAAAGACAATAGAAATTATAAAAGAAAAAACAGGAAAAGATATAAAAGTATGGCGAAACCATATGTATATGCATGGGCAAAATACTGAAGAAGTACTTTTTGATGCAGGAATACAAATCTGTTCCGATGGAGTTAAAAAAGCTTCAAATGAACCATCTTTACATAAAACAGGAATTTATAATTTTCCTATTAATATTATTCCAGATCATGAACATTTAATTCATGCAGAGAGAACTCCACAATGGATTGAGCAATGGCAAAAAAGATATAACTGGAGTGATGATTTTGGTAAAGAGTCTTATTACGTGGAAACATGGGCTAATCTAGTTTTAGAACAACTAAAAGAGAGAGAAGCTAAGGGGCTCGTATCAAATGTAATCATACATCCTATTACTATGTATTTATGTGATAACTTCAAACAAGTAAAAAGAATTTTAGAATATATTTCTACTTGTGAAACTGTACATATGAGTGAACTTGTAAAGGCTAAATCATGAAAAATATAGAAACAACAGTGATTGTTCGAACAAAAAACAATTCGGATATTATTTCAAAAACCCTAAAAGCTTTGTTTTCTCAAACATACAAGGATTTTGAATTATTAATTGTAGATTCTGGCTCAAGTGATGACACTCTAAAACAAGCTGCTTTTTATGAACATAAGTTAATAGAAGTAAAAGCAGAAGATTATCATCCTGGAATTGTATTAAATAATGCAGTATCAAAAACAAAAACAAATCTAATTGTATTTTTAAACTCTGATACAGTGATGTTAAATAAACACTGTTTATTAAATCTAATTAATGAACTAAAAAAAGAGTCTGTTAGTGCTGTTTTTGCGAGACAAATTGCAAGACCAGAAGCAAAACCTTGGGTAAAAAGAGATTATGAATTAGCTTTTCCAAATAAATCAAATACTCCAACTTGGATGTATTTTTCTCTTCCTTTATCAGGAATAAAAAAAACAGTTTGGCATAAAAATCCTTTTTATACAAAAGCATGGGCTTCTGAGGATACAAAAATGGGTTATGATCTAAGAAATAAAAACCTTGTAGTTAAATATGTAGCTAATGCACTTGTTATGCACTCTCATAATTATACTTTAGATCAAATATATAATAGACGATTTGTAGAAGGGGAAGCAGATGCTTTTATTTTTGATAATAAATTTAGTATTTATAATATGTGTAAATCTTATGCAGCCTCACTTTTTAATGATTTCAAATATCATATGAAAACTTGTGAATATTGTGAGTTTACAAAAGCAATAATTAGAAGATTTATTTATCAATATGCATATTATAAAGGTCATAAAAATGGTCAAAGCAGAAAGATTTTAAAACAAAAAGCCACTTATGGAAATTATCAATAGGAGTTTGTTATGAAAGTAATTAATATCTTTGCAGGTCCGGGAAGTGGTAAATCTACTACAGCGGTTAGTCTGTTTTCTAAATTAAAAAAAATGAATCAAAAAGTTGAATATGTAAGTGA
>AYRE01000099.1_pt1 | contig 10788 bp, 8 predicted proteins | sample 183791 | NCBI WGS metagenome assembly AYRE01 (sample SAMN02391470, study PRJNA226580) | bioreactor metagenome | isolation source: day 6 sample from continuous culture bioreactor with low C:N ratio... | place: Germany: Bremen | reverse complement strand
ACTAATAGCATTTAGGTACATATATATTAAACCTAAAATAATAGTAAGTAAAAATATAGTTATAGAGTCAATTGCAATACTAGAACTATGTTCATATAAAAAGTCACCAGATAAGATATTGTCAATGATATTTGCATGAATCTCAACCCCTGGAATGGCTAAATCATAAACCATTGCTCTTAAGTCTGCAAGGGTAATTGCTGAGGTTCCAAATAAAGCAAATTTTCCTTGAATATCTTCTTGCTTATAATTTCCTTCTAAAATATCAACAAATGATAGATATTTAAAAGTGTTTTTTGCACCTCTGAAATTAATACTCATAAAACCATTTTTATCAGTAGGAATATAAAGCTCATTTAATTGTAAACCTTTTATTCCAAATTCATCTTCTATTAGATTTACATTTTCAGAATTTAGAGCAATTCTAACCATTTCAAGACTAAGGGATGGATAGATTTTATCTTTATAAGATAATACCATTGGCATTTTTGTGATTTTTCCATGGTTTGAACTATATGCATTAAAAAAACCACTTGAATATGCATTGTTTTGTATATCTTCAACGTTTGTTACAACACCTTCTGAAGAAACCAAATTTTGGTTATTTTTCATCATTCCTTGATATTTAGCAGGAATATTAGGAGCTTTTTTGTCTTTATAAGACAAATCTTTTGTAAAAAAATATCCTAGAATAGTAGGGGTATTTGCTATTACTTGACCTAGTAGCTTGTCATTATCTTGAAATTCTCCTTCTACTCCTAAAATTTTTGCCATATTAGAAGGTGAGGATCTATCTGATTCTGAGAAGATAATATCTAGTCCTATCATACCAATGCCAGAGTTGGTAAGGTTAATTAAAACTTGTGCAATATAATCCCTAGAAAAGGGCCATTGTCCAATTTTTTGAATACTTTTTTCATCAATGTCAATGATAATTACTTTATCACTAGTTTTAATTTCTCCTCTTATTTCAAAGAAGAATTCTCTTAGTTTATTATCAAAAGTTGCAGTATAAGGTTTGAAGTTTATATAAGTAAAAATTATGCTTATAAATAATATTATAAAGTAAATTGTTTTCTTTAATTGTATTTGATTCATATGAGTAAAATACCGCTCCATTTTTAGAAAATTTTTAAACTCTACACAAAGATTAAATAATATTTTATTAAAATTATTTTTTAATTAACAAAGGCTTATCATGAAAAAAATTTTCATTATCTCAGTGATTATATCACTTTTCTCTTCACTTTTGGCTTCACAAAACATTAACACAAAAGGTGATGTTTTAGTAAATGGTAAAAAACTTACTAAGTCAACTATAATCAAAATTGGTGATTTTATTGAAACAAAAAAGAACTCCAAAATTAAATTTAATATAGGTCCTAATGCTTTTTTAGCTAAAGGAAAATCTAAATTTAAATTAGAAGATTCAAAAGGTGTAAAAACATTAAATGTTTTAGCTGGTGGAGTATTAGCAGTATTTAAAAAAGGTGATGGTAAACATGCTGTAAAAACACCTAATATGACAGCTGGTATTAGAGGAACAGGGGTATATCTAACACATGATGAACATGATAATAAATCATACTTTTGTACTTGTTATGGTAAAACACATTTACACACGGATAAAGAAGAGTTTAATCTAGAAGCAACACATCATAATATGTTATGGGTAAAAGAAGATGGTTCAACAAAACCTGAAATGAAAATGATGGGTCATAGTGATGAAGATTTAAGAGAATTAGAAGCTTTTGTAGGAAGAATTCCTGAATTTGATATGAAATAAAAAAGAGGCTAGCTTAGGCTAGAATCTCTTTTTTGATTTTCATAGAAGTTTCTTTATCTTTAAGTATTTCTACTATTTGTAATGCAAAACTCATGGCTGTTGCTGGACCTCTTGATGTAATCACATTCTCATCAATAACAAAGTGGTCACTGTTTCGGTAACCATCTAATCTAATTTTTTCTTCAAAAGATGGATAACAAGTATAGTTTGTATTTAAAACATCTGCTGTGTGTAAAGCAAATGGAGCTGCACATATTGCACCAATATTTTTATTTTTTTCTTTAAATTGTTTTAATAATTCAATTATTTTTTCGCTTTTTGCCAAAGTAAAAGCATTTGGTAAACCACCTGGTAAAACAATCATATCAAAATCATTTTCATTTATAGTTTCAATCATACAATCAGCTTCAATTTTTATATTATGAGCCCCAGTAGTTTGTAGGTTTTCAAGGGCTGCAATTGTCACTTCAATTTGTGCCCGTCTACAAATATCTATGATAGAAATCGCTTCAATTTCTTCAAAGCCATTTGAAATAGGAATTACAAGTTTTGCCATTATTTATCCTTTTATTTTTATTATTATATAAAAAAGTGGTTAAAAGGCATTGATAAATTATTTTTCAAGAGTATATAAGCTAATTTTAAATAAAATCTAAAGAATTATATTAAGGGGAATTTTATGTTTAAAACTTTTACTAAGACTTGTTTAGTAGCTATGGTAGCTATGTTATTTGCCGGATGTCAAATCCATCAAACTATTATTCAAGAAGATGGAATGGATCAAGCTGTTAAAAGTGAAAATAAAACTAATACTTCTTCTAAAAAGAATTATGGAAATAATTCTCATTTATCAAATAGCAATAAAAATGTACAAGTTACAAAAGAGTACATGAGAATTGCAAATGACCAAGAGAACAATGTAACAACTCAATACTCTCTTGAAGGTACAATTAACTCTCTTGCCACTCAAATGATGAGAAACCAAAAAATGGCAACTAACAAACCTGTAATTATTACATCGTTTGTAAGACTTGACCAGTTTAAGAAAACAACTGAATTTGGTAGAGTTATTAGTGAGAGTATGATTAATGAATTATCTAACAGAGGTTTTAATATCATTGAGTTTAGAGGACAGTTAGCTGTTTCTGTAAATGATGAAGGTGAATATTTCATAACTAGAAAAGTTAGAGAATTAAAAGGAAGAACTCCTAATACTTATGTTGTTGTAGGAACTTATTCAAGACAATATAAAAAGATTATTTTAAATGCAAGAGTTATTGATAATATCACTGGTAAGATTATTACAAGTGCTAGATCTACTTATGTGCATGGAAGAATGAATGATTGTATCTTATTTGGAGATTGTAAACCTTCAAGAACAATCAATATCGTTAAAGAACAATAAACCCAATGAATTCACCCTTATTTAAAAACTTAAGATTTTTTCTTTTCTTAAGTTTTTTAACTCTATTTTTATCTTCATGTTCATATCATAAAAACCCTATTAATGGAACAAATGATTTTCAATCATTAGTTGCGAAACTTGTAGATAAATCTGCTAATAAAATAAATGACACAATAGCTATGGATGAAATAGTTTTAGTATCTGATTTTGTAAACATAGACAAATTAGAAAACAAATCTCAACTTGGATTTTTATTATCAAATATCTTAAAAGATGAGCTAGCTTCATTAAATATTGTAGTAAGAGAGATTGAATTTGGGAAAGAGTTTCAATTAGGAAAAAAAGGTTTTAATGTACTTATTAGAGATAGAAACAAGATAGTTTCTAATAAAGTATCTAACTCTTCTTATGCAGTTGTAGGGACTTACTCTATCACTTCTAGAAGCTTAAACCTATTCTTGAAACTAATTGATATAGAAACGGGATATATACTTGCTTCCTCTTTTGAGCGAACAGCAATTGATGAAGAGATATTAGAACTTGAAGGTGAAACAAAAAGAGTTTTTGCTCAACCTCCAAGAATTGTTTTATAATAAAATATCTTGAATTAAAAACTGAGGGGAAACTTCTCCTCTGAACTCATTTTTATTTACTGAAATAATCAAATCAAAATTTTGTGGTAGTTTATTATTTGAATCATTAAATTTTAATGCTTCAAAAATTACTCCATCACTATTAAGTGTTAACTTCAAATGATTTTTATCTTTTCCAATTAAATCACATTTTACTAAAGTAGTATTAGTGATTTTAAAAATTGGTTTATGGTTACCTAATCCATAAGGTTCAAATTGTTCAATAATAGATAAGAAGTCTAAATCAACAGATGCTACATCTAATTCACCTAATGTAACAGGATCTATATGTAAATCATTTTTTGATACTTCTAATTCTTCATTTATAATTTTTTTGAACTCTTCTAGGTTCTCTTCTTTCATAGATAATCCAGCAGCATTCTTATGGCCACCAAAACCTAATAATAAATGACTTGCTTTTGTGATTATTGTATGAAGATTGATATTTGCATTTGCTCTCGCGCTACCTTTTGCTATCCCATTATTAACAGAGAAGATAAAAGCTGGTCTTTTAAATGCATGGGAAAGTTTAGACGCTACAATTCCTATAACACCTTCATGCCATTCTTCACCCCATACTACTACTGCATTTTCTTCTTTTGAAGACTTTGCTGTAGCTTTTTGTGAAATCTCTTCTTGTAAAGTTTTTCTGTAGTTATTTAACTCTTCTAATAATGACAAAGATTCATTTGCTTGGTATGTGTTTTTTGATAAAAGAAAAGATAAGGCAACTGAAGCATCATCCATTCTTCCAGCACTATTTATCTTAGGAGCAATAAAAAACCCAACATCATCAGAAACAAAAGCTTCTTTAGACATAACTTCATTTAGTTTTTTAAAAGCTTCTCTTTTTGAGGATTTTATCTTTTTTAGACCTTGTTTTACCATAGTATAATTAAGAGCTGTCATAGGCATAATATCTGCAATAATAGCTACTGAGAGCAAGTCTAAGAACTCACTCATATTAATACTAAGATTTAATTCCTTTTTAATAGCGGCACATAAATACCAAGCTACTTGTGCTCCACAAATATCTTTGAATTCAAAGTTACAATCTTCTTGTTTAGGATTTACAATAGCAACAGCAGTTGGAAGTTTATCTCCAACTGTATGATGATCTGTAATAATTAAATCAATACCTTTCTCTTGAAGCTTTAAAGAGGCCTCAACAGCAGAAATACCATTATCAACAGTAATAACTAAACCTGATTCAATCATATCAACAATCTTAGGAGAAAGTCCGTAACCATGCTTAAATCTATTTGGAATAATATGTTTTACTTTGATGCCAGCTTTTGTAAAGAAATCTAACATGATAGTAGTTGAAACAACACCATCTACATCATAATCACCAACAATAGTGATTTGCTCATTTTTTAGAACAGCTTCTTTAATTCTAGTACAGGCTTTTTGTATATCTTTGAAATTATCAGGTGATGGGATATCAGCAAGACGCGAATAAGGATTATCCGTATGTCTTGCTGAAAGTAGTTCGAAAAGTCTATTTTTTGTTATCTTAGACATTAATCTTTTTTATTTGCTTGTTTTACAAACTCTAAAATAATTGGATTTGGTGTCTCAAGGTGAGATGTAAATTCTGGGTGGAATTGTACACCTACGAACCATGGATGATCTTTAATCTCTACAGCTTCAATTAAACCATTAGATTGACCAGAAATAACCATTCCTGCTTCTTCTAATCTTTCTTTATAAGCTGGGTTTGCTTCGTATCTATGTCTATGTCTTTCGAAGTATACATCTTCGTTTCCATATGCTTTTTGAAGGTTTGTTCCTTTTAAAGGTTCAAAAGGATATTCACCTAATCTCATAGTTCCACCCATAGGTGATTTGTGAGTTCTTAGTTGTTTGTTTCCACTTTGATCCATAAATTCATCAATTAAGTAAATTAATGGATTAGGAGTATTTTCATCAAACTCAATAGAGTTTGCATCTTCAAGACCAAGTACATTTCTAGCATATTCAATTACAGATAATTGCATACCTAAACAAATTCCTAAGTAAGGAACTTTGTTCTCTCTTGCATATTGAATTGCTTTTAATTTACCTTCAACACCTCTGTGTCCAAATCCACCAGCAACTAAGATAGCATCAGAGTTACCAATAATATCATAAGCACCAACATCTTCAATTCTCTCAGAATCACACCAGTGAATATTTACTTTTGTGTTTAAGTGAGCACCTGAATGAATAAGTGATTCAATTAATGATTTGTAAGATTCTTTTAAATCTAAATATTTACCAACAAATGCAATAGTAACTTCTTGTTGAGGAACTAAAATGTTCTTAACTAAAGTATCCCATTTTTCCATGTTTGGTTTAATTTTGATATTAAAGTGATTTGATAAAGGATTTAAAATTCCTTCTTTAATGAACTGTAATGGAACTTGATAAATAGATTGTGCATCACCAGCTTCAATAACAGCATCTCTGTCAATATCACACGCTAATGCTAATTTATCTTTTAAGTTCTTTGGTAATTCTCTCTCTGTTCTACAAACTAACATATGAGGAGTAATACCAATTCTTCTTAATTCTTGTACAGAATGTTGTGTTGGTTTAGTTTTTAACTCACCAGCAGCTCTAATATATGGAACTAAACTTAAGTGAATGTTCATAGTGTTTGTTTTTGGAAGTTCATGTCTGATTGATCTAATAGCTTCCATAAATGGTAAACCTTCGATATCACCAACAGTTCCACCAAGCTCAATGATTAAGAAATCATGCTCATCAGCCGCAGCATAGATTCTATCTTTGATTTCATCAACAACGTGAGGAATTACTTGGATAGTTTTACCTAAGTATCCACCTTCTCTTTCTCTTTTAATTACACTTTGGTAAACTTGACCAGTTGTAAAAGAGTTTTTAGCAGTTAATGTTTTGTCGATAAATCTTTCGTAGTTACCTAAATCTAGGTCAGTTTCAGCACCATCAGCAGTAACAAAAACTTCTCCATGCTCTAACGGACTCATAGTACCTGGGTCAACGTTTAAGTAAGGGTCAATTTTTAGCATACTTACTTTGAAGCCTGACTGTTTTAAAATTGTTGCAATAGAAGCAGAAGTGATCCCTTTACCTAAAGAGCTTAGCACTCCTCCTGTTACAAAAATGAATTTAGTCATTAAAAATACTCCAATAAAAAGTTAAATTGTTTTAAATATATTTCGCGATTATAGCGAATTTTAGTTAATATTAAAGTTAAGTATAAGGGTTTTGGAAGATAGAAAAGACGGGAATTCCCATCTTTTCTCATTTAATAATGTTTATTTTAATTTATCCGCTCTTGGATAGATAAATACAGCTTTTCTGAAGACTTGAACTTTCTCTGGATCTTCTTTTGCATAAGCTTTAAGTGTTACTGTAATTGGTGTATCTTTTGTCTTATCATTTACTAGAATTTTATCTGTTTCTAGGATTAATACTTTTTTAGCCATTTTACCTGGACTTAATGAGAATGGTTTAAATCTCTTGATTTTGATATCATCATGATCTACAATTTCTAAGTGGTATGTTAATTTTTTAGCCTCAGTATTTTGGAAAAGTAATAAGAAGTTATTTCTTACAACATTATTCTCTTTTACTTTGTATAATTGAGTAGTTTTATTTACATTTAATAACATATACTCTTTTGTTCCACCCATTGCAAATAGTAAAGCTAAAACAATAAGTAATGCTGATGCATACATGATTGTTTGTTTTCTAAACATTTTAGTTGGAATATCTTTTTTAATGGCATTTGTACTTGACCATTGAACTAATGAAGGTTTACCTAGTTTTCCCATAACAGTAGTACATGCATCAACACATTCTAAACAGTTGATACATTCAAGTTGAAGACCTTTTCTAATATCAATATGAGTAGGACATACAGTTACACATGATTCACATGTTGTACATTCATCTGTTGCATTTAATTCTTTTGCTTTAAAGATAATTTTTTCTTTATCTTCATTGTAGATGTTTCCACCTCTATTTGTAGAATAAATTGCTTGGTATGTATCATCATCATAAAGTACTGATTGAACCCTAGAATAAGGACACACATATATACAGAAATCTTCTTTTAATATAACTACATCATAAATTAAAAATCCTGCAATTGATAATACAATTCCAAATAAGAACATATGCTCACTAGGGTTTTGTAAGTATGTGAAGAAATCTTCGGGTGGTACAAAGAACCATAAGAAGTTAGATGCTGCAACAATTGATAATGCTGACCAAATTATAACTGCTATTACTTTCTTAGATGCATTTTGTGGTTTTGACCAATCTGGTTCTTTTTGTTTATTTTTGATTCTTCTTAAACCTAATAATTTAGACTCAATTAAATCTCTGTAAAATACTCTAAAGATAGTTTGAGGACAGGCCCATCCACACCATGCTCTACCTCCAAGGGAAGTAGCTGCAAAAATTCCTAAGAAAAGAAGCATTAATAAAAATGGCATAAGGTATAGCTCTTGCATATCAAATGCTGTACCTAATAAATGAAGTTGTTTCTTATCAAATGATAATAAGAACATGTGATTTCCACCAATAGTAATAAAAGGTAAAGATAAAGATATAAGTGTTGCAAGAGCATATCCGTAGTATCTTTTGATTCTATAGGCAGTTTTACTTAAAAATTCATTTTTTTCTTTCACTGTAAAACCTTTATTATAAGTTGAATGAAATTATATATAAATATACCTTATGATTGGCATAAGAATATATAAGTTCTACTTATAATAAAAAAGTTAAAAGTTATTATGAATTAGTTAGTTTTTTATAGGCCTCTATCTTTGTAGATATTTCTACTTTTATATCTTCAAAGTTTGCTACTTCATAATTATTTATTGTTGGGTAATTTTGAATAATTGTTTCGAATTCATTTATTGTTCCATCTAAAGTATTATTTTCAATACATGGAATATTCAATTTTTCAATTAGTTCTATGTTGTATTGTTTATCTTCTCTTTTGAAAATAACTGGATAATTTCCACAAGCAATAGATTCTAATGCTGATTGTACTGAAGCTGTTAATAGGTATTTTGTATTGTTTATTGTTTCAATATACTCTTCTTCATCTATAACATTATTAAAATGCTCTTTAAACACTTTTTCATTACCTAAGAAGAAATAATGTCCCATAAGTAAGTCTATATCGTGTTTAGAATCACTATTCATTTGCTCTAAAAATAAGTTATTATAATCATCATCACCGAAGAAAATAGTTTTTTCAATTGATGGATTATCATTTTTTGTATAAATACTAGTATCTACAATAATATCTGAGATTTCTTTTAGATTATATACAAGAGAACAAAACTCATTCATTCCATTTTCCATAAGTTCATTTGTTTCATCTGTATCATAAATAAGAATATCTTTTCTTTGCATGATGTTTGGTAAATTTCTAACTACATCAATATTTACATACTTTTTAACATCAAATAGCTCTTTTGCATATGCTCCCGCTCTAAAATCACTAGTACATAAAACTGGATCTAAATCTTTTAATAGTGTTGCAACGGCTGAACATCTTTTTGTAGCATCTAATCCTACTCCATGACCGCTTTTTGCATAAAAATAAACTTGCATTATAAACCTTTTTGTAATAATTATTTGTATATATAAGTATATATTATATAAAAAAAGTACAAAGCAATAGCTTAAATAAAGTTTAAGATAAATTATTAGAAATTTAAAATAAGAGTAGTTTTATAGTTTGAAAAATAAAGTATCATCTAAAAAGATGACACTTTAAAAATCTATTTTTCTGAAGTTTTAATATTGATATACATATGTAGTACATCAACAGCCGCAGGTGTAATTCCTGAAATTTCACTTGCATTGAAAAGTGTTGGTGGTCTGAACTTTTCTAGTTTTTCAACTGCTTCGTTTGAAAGACCAGAGATTTGTCTATAATTAAAATCTTCTGGAATTGTCAACTTAAGCATTTTTTTCATTTTATCAATTTGTTTTTTCTGTTTTTCAACATATCTATAATATTTAGCTTCAACAATTATTTGTTCTTTTAAATAATCAGATAAATCAGCAAATTGAGGTAAGAACTCATCAAAGTGTTTTACTTCAACTGTACTTCTTCCAATAATGTCTAATAATAAAACTCTATCTTTGATTCTATCTTGACCTAATCTTTCAAGTAGTTCTAAATTCTCTTTTTTAGAAGTGAACCACTCAGATCTTAAGAACTCAATAGCTTCATCAATTACTTTTTGTTTGTGATTAACTTTTTCAATAGTTTCATCACTAATTAATCCTAAGTCATGACCATATTGTGAAAGTCTTAAGTCAGCACCTTCTTCTCTAAGTAATAATCTATACTCAGCTCTTGAAGTGAACATTCTATAAGGCTCTGTAGTTCCTTTTGTAACTAAATCGTCAATTAATACACCAATGTATGCTTCATCACGTCTTAGAATAAATGGTTCTTTTTCATCAATAGCAAGTGCTGCATTAATACCAGCCATTAATCCTTGAGATGCAGCTTCTTCATAACCAGTAGTTGCATTGATTTGACCTGCATTATAAAGGTTTTTAACTTTTTTAGTCTCTAATGTATGTTTTAACTCAGTTGGGTCTACATAATCATATTCAATAGCGTAACCATATCTAATAATTTTTGCATTCTCTAAACCTGAGATTGAATGAATCATTTGTTTTTGTACATCAATAGGTAAAGAAGTTGAAAGACCATTAATATAGTATTCAGTACACATAGAAGTTTGAGGTTCTAAGAATAACTGATGTCTATCTCTCTCTGCAAATCTATTTACTTTATCTTCAATACTTGGACAGTATCTAGGTCCGCTACCTTTGATTTGTCCTGTAAATAAAGGAGCTCTATCAAAGTTAGATGTAATTGTTTCGTGAGTATCTAAGTTTGTGTATGTAATATAACATGGGTATTGAGTAGGGCTAAATTCTGCTTTATTAGTTCTAAA
>AYRE01000098.1_pt1 | contig 10854 bp, 10 predicted proteins | sample 183791 | NCBI WGS metagenome assembly AYRE01 (sample SAMN02391470, study PRJNA226580) | bioreactor metagenome | isolation source: day 6 sample from continuous culture bioreactor with low C:N ratio... | place: Germany: Bremen | reverse complement strand
TAGAAGGTGAACTGAATGTAGAAAATCAAAATGATGGGGCAAAATTTATTATAAAACTAAAGGCCAAATATGATTAATATATTAAAAGAAATCACACTCCTTTATGTGGAAGATGATGAAATAATAAGAGCAGTCCTAGAAAAAGTTCTAGCAAGAAAGGTAAAACAACTTTTAGTAGCTCAAGATGGAGAAGAAGGTTACCAAAAGTTTATTGACCATAGTCCTGATATTATTCTCACTGATATTAAAATGCCCAAGCAAGATGGTATAACAATGTCAAAAAAAATAAAAGAAATCAATAAAAATATACCTATTATCGTAACTTCAGCCCATAGTGAAGCAAATTATTTTCTTGAAGCTATAGAACTTGGTATTGATGATTATTTATTAAAACCAATTGATAGAAATAAACTTCTAAATAGTTTGGAGTCTAATGCAAAAGTTGTTTTATATGAAAAAGAGAAAACGAAACAACAAAAACTTCTTCAAACTGTTGTAGATTTACAAGCAAGCATTATATTTTCCATCGACAAAAATAAAAAAAGACTTTTTGCAAATAATCTATTCTTTGATTATTTTAAAAATGAAAATAGATCGATTTATGATGATAGTAGTTTTTGCGAATATGATGATGTAAATCAAAGTTCTATTGTAAAACTATTAGAAAATGTAAATGAGCAATGGCTTGACTATCTATTTTCCAATAAAAAAGAGAGTTTTAAAATTAGTATAAATAAAAATAATCAAGATATAGTCTTTTTAGTAAAGGCAAAACAAATAGATGAAAAAGAGGATGAACCTATTATGGTTATAACTCTTGTAGAACTATAGAGGATTGAATTATGGGAAAACTCGAACGTATGGGAGTTTATACTCCATCAGTTATTTTTGTATTTGTTATTGGGCTTTTTTTATCAATTTTTTTGTATATAGAAATATCAATTAACGAACAAAAAGCTGTTAATCTAAAATTTAAACATCTCTTGAAAAGGGAAAGTTTAGCAATACAAAAAGAACTAGCTATTGATACACAAGCCTTGCACTCAATTAAAAATTTATTTGATGCAACAAACAATGTTTCAAGAGAAGAGTTCAAAGATTTTGTAAGTGAATATTTAAATAAATACGAGAGTATAAAAGCCATTGAGTGGTTACCATATGTTAGTCATAATCAAAGAGATTCTTATGAAAAGAAAGCTTCTAAAGAGTTAAATATCAACTTTACCTTTACCCACAAAAATAAAGAAGGGCAGATAAAAACAATCACAAAGAAAGATGAATACTACCCTATATATTACATAGAACCATTAACAAATAATATGAAAGTATTAGGTTTTGATATATCATCAAATGAAACAAGATTAAAAACACTAAAACAATCAATTAAAAATAGAAAAGACATTGCAAGTGGCAAAATTAAATTAATTCAAGAAAATGGTAATGGTTCTGGTTTTTTATTTTTTGTTCCAGTATGGGAAAAGTTAAACAAAAAGCAAATCAAAGGTTTTGTATTGGGTGTTTATAAAATTGATAATATGATTAATAATTCCTTAGCTAGCGATAACATGGACGATTCTCTTCTTGATGTATGGATAGTTGATACTACTGAAAAAGGAAACAATGAACTATTATATACAAATACTAATATTAAAAGAATTACTATTAGTGAAAATTTTATTCCCATAAAAATAGAAGGAAGAAAATGGATCTTATATGCTAAACCTAGTACCTTATTCCAAAAGAACAATGAAAGTTTTATCCCTACAATCGCATTAATTATAAGTTTACTTGTAACTTTACTAATTACTTATATACTAGCTCAAAAAGTTGTAAGAACTCAGGAATTAGAAGAGCTAGTTAATAATAAAACAAAAAATATTATTGAATCAAATAAAAAATATGAATCTTTACTTGAAATGTTTGATAAAAAAGTTATTGCATCTAGAATGGACTTAAAAGGTAAAATTTCTTATTCTACATCCGCCTTTGAATTAGTAAGTGGTTACTCAAAAGTTGAATTAATTGGTTTGAGTAATAATACTATGCAACATGAAGATGTACCTAAAGATTTAAATATTAAGATGTGGGAAACAATATCTGAAGGTAATGTATTTACAGCAGAAATAAAAAATAAGAAAAAAGATGGTTCAGTTTATTGGCTGAAAACAGTCATAATGCCGGAATATGATGAAAACAAAAATATCTCTAGTTACTTTGAAGTAAGTGATGATATTACATCTAAAAAAGAGTTAGAAATGTTCAATATTAACCTATCGGAAAAAATTGATTTTGCAGTAAGTGAAAATCAGAAGAAAGACCAGTTATTACTAGAACAATCAAAACTAGCAGCTATGGGTGAAATGATTGGGGCAATTGCCCACCAATGGAGACAACCACTTAATAGTTTAGCAATTAAGATTCAATTTATTGAAGATGATTATGAAGATGATTTACTTGATGAAGATTATCTAAAAGATTCTCAACAAGCAGTATGAAACTAGTAAATTTTATGTCAAAAACAATAGATGACTTTAGAAACTTTTTTACCATTGACAAAATCCAAAGTGAGTTTGATGTAAAAGAAAAAATTGAAGAAACTATAAATATGTTAAATGCTCAATTAGATAATTATGAAATAAATATAATTATTAATAATAAAAGTTTTTCTGTGATAGGATACGTAAGCGAGTTTCAACAAGTAATTCTAAATATAATAAATAACGCAAAAGATGAACTTATAAAAAAAGAAATTACTAATAAAACTATTTTTATCGATATTCAAAATGAAGATGGCTTAGGTATTATAAAAATTCAAGATAATGCAGGTGGAATCCCAAATGATATTTTAGACAGAGTATTTGAACCATATTTTACAACAAAAGAGCAAGGTAAAGGTACAGGGCTTGGGCTTTATATGTCAAAGATGATTATAGAAGAAAATATGAAAGGTAAACTCTGTGTAGGTAATACTGATGAAGGTGCAGAGTTTACAATTAAAATGGAGATATAAATGGACGATCTTTTTTTATCTAAAATAAACCTTTTATATGTAGAAGATGATGAATCAATTCGAAATATATTAGCAAAAAGATTACAGCAAAAAGTCAATAAGTTATATATAGCAGAAAATGGTGAAGATGGATATAATAAGTTTATAGAGAACTCACCTGATATAATTTTAACAGATGTAACTATGCCAAAATTAAATGGTATTGAAATGACTAAAAAAATCAGAGAATATAATAAAGATATACCAATTATAATTCTATCAGCAAATGATGAATCTAATTACTTATTATCAGCAATAGAAAATGATGTATCTGGTTATATTATGAAACCTTTAGACAAAGAAAAACTTTATGCTCTTCTAGAAAAAAATGCGAAAGCTCTTTGTCTTGAAAAAATTAATATAACCCAACAACAACAAATAAAAAAACAACAAGTACTTTTGCAGAATATCATTAATTCAGAAAGAAATATGACTTTTTTAACAGATTTCCATTCTCTTAAATTTGCGAATAATTCGTTTTTAGATTTCTTTGGAATTAAAGAAACAGCAGAGTTTACAAAAGATGTAATAACTATTTTTGAAAAACATGAAAAATTTTTGAATGGAGATATTGTAAAAGAAGAGTTCTGTGCAATAAAGTTTTTTAATGAAATTGAAAAACTTGATGAAACAAAAAGAGTTGTTTTAATGAAAGACAGAGATTCAAATATTAAATCTTTTTATATTAGTTTATCTAAATTAGATAATAATCTATTCTTAGTTAGTCTAACAGATATTACGAAAATGACTTTAGAGAAAATAGATACAGAACAAAAAGCTTATTACGACGGCCTTACTGGAATTTATAATAGAAATAAGTTTCAAGAAGTTTTTGAATATGAAGTAAAAAGAGTACAAAGATATAAATATCCTTTATCTATTGCCATTTTAGATATTGACCACTTTAAAAACTTCAATGATCAGCACGGACATCTAATAGGAGATGAAGTTTTAATTTTAATTGCAAAAAAGATTCAAGAAAAGATTAGAGAAACGGATACTTTTGCAAGATGGGGTGGAGAAGAGTTTGTTTTATTATTTTTTGAATGTAATAAAGATGATGCAAAAAATAAAGCAGATTTCCTAAGAGAAGAGATAGAAAAAACTTACCATGAAACAGCAGGTAGAATTACTGTAAGTATAGGAATTTCTCAATATCAAGAGAATGATTCTATTGACAGTTTATTTAAAAGAGCAGATGAGGCACTATATAGAGCAAAAGAAAAAGGTCGAAATAGAGTTGAAATCTAAAAAGGTTTTAATTCTTTAGACTTGTATTCAAAAGTATCATTTTTTTAGAAGAATAAATCGCACTAGTTTTTGATAAATTATTAGAAGAAATAATATTACAGTTCTTAATAATTAATTTTTGATTAGCAAAAACAACACCAGCTTTAAACTCATCATTACCATCTTTAAAAGTTATATTTTCAATATGAAGTAAAGAGTTTTTAGTATTAACAAAATTAAAAATTTGATTTGTTTTATTACCATCTAATACTACATCTTCTTTGCGAAGACCACGGGCACTTTTGATAAACAAATTATATTTTTGATTATCCACAAAATAGAAAGCTCCCATATTTGAGGTAGAATAGATACCTTTATCTAAAATAATAGTATCATCTTGGTTATTTAATGCAGATTTTTTTAGAGCAAATCTTAATTCATTTGCATCTGATACATTGAATACTTGAGAAAAACTCCAAGAAAACAGAAAAGCACAAAGAAAAAATAACTTCATATAACTACCTTTATTATATAATAATTCTTATCATATAAGCTTCACCCTTAGATATAAATTAATTATAAATTATTATTTAATAATTTTTATTTATCTCTTCTAATTCGTATTAATATTCTATTTTTTCTATCTCTATGTATTACTTCTTTTTCATTTTTATCAAATAACTCTTTTATAAAAGTATCTTCATAAGAAGGATGTAAATTCTGTAAGTTAAAAGTTTTTAGATCTTGGCATTCAAAAGTAGATTTGCAAATCCTATCTTCATATATTTTCATATCAAGAACAGCCGTTCCTGCACTAAAAATTTGTACTTGTGTGTAATCACTATATTTAAAAATAAAACCTTTATCATAAAATTTCATTGAAGGTGTTTTTATCAAAATTGTTGCACTTGAAGTTAATTGTGGTTTAGTATTAAAACATCCTGTAAAAAGAAAAATTGAAAGTACTATAAATAGTATGTTCTTCATATCTAATCCTTTGTTTTAAAATATTTTACTATAATATCTCTAAATTATAAAATCAAAGGTTATTTTTTGTTAGTACATATTTGTTGTGCAGTAGATAGTCACTATTTTTTAGAAAGAATACAAGAAGAATATCCAGATGAAACATTAGTGGGATTTTTTTATGACCCTAATATTCATCCATATAGTGAATATAGACTTAGATACTTAGACGTAGAATACTCATGCCAAAAACTTGGCATTGAACTTATAGAGGGACCATACAATTTAGAAGCATGGCTTGAAAAAGTAAAAGGGATGGAACACTTGCCCGAAAAAGGTGATAGATGTACAGTTTGTTATGATGACAGACTTGATAATACAGTTGAAAAAGCAAAAGAATTAGGACATGATAAATTTACTACTACACTATTAATTTCTCCTAAAAAATCTCAAGAAAAACTAGATATTATTGGTCATAACTTAGAAAAACTGCACGGAATCGAATTTATTTTCAGAGATTACAAAGCTGGTAATGGTGCTGAAATTCAAGGTAAAAAAGTAAAAGAAAATCAACTTTATAGACAAAACTATTGTGGTTGTTTATTTGGTCTAAGTGCTCAAAGAGAAGCTCAAAAGAAAATCATGGATGAGATGTTTAATCCTATCTCAAATCAGATTCTACCTGAGTCAATTGAAGAGCGATTAGAGCTATATAAAAGAAGAAATGAGTTAGAAAGAACTGGTGAGCAATATAAAATTGTTAAACATAGATTCTTAAACTATAGGCTTTTAAGCGCACGTGTTAAAGTAGCTAAACAAATTGTATCTTCATATGTTTTACCCTACTCAATGATAAATAGAAACAAAACAAATGGAAGAATTGAATACAAAAAAGATGGTGTTAACTATCTAAATAGAGATGAATTAAAAATCATTTCACTTGAAAAATTCAATATCTTAGCAAATACAAACTATTCAAATGTAATAGAGTTGATGTACTCACCTCCGTCTTTTGAGAAAGAGTTAGAGGTAAGAAATCAAATCATAAAAAGTGCTTTTAATCTAAGTACGATTATTGTTTTAGATGAAATTATTGATGCTAAATATGAGATTGAGTTAGAAGCTGAGACTTATGATGACGTAAGAGAGGAAATTATATGAAACTTTTAGTTTGTGCAATGGAAACATCTTCAAACATCCACTTAAGAGAGTTAAAAAAACACTTTTCTGAGGATGTAGAGATGGTGGGAGTTTTTGATAAAGAGTTAGGTAATCCACTTTATGATTTAACTGCTTTAGCAATTATGGGATTTGTTGATGCTTTAAAAAAACTAAGATTTTTCTTTAAACTTCGAGATGAGTTAGTAGAACTTGCCAAGGATTGTGACAAGGTTTTACTAATGGACTCATCAGGTTTTAACCTACCCTTAGCAAAGAAATTAAAAGCCACATATCCAAACAAAGAAATCGTATATTACATCCTTCCTCAAGCTTGGGCTTGGAAGCAAGGAAGGGTTAAAAAACTTGAAGCTTATTGCTCAAAACTGTGTTCAATTATTCCTTTTGAAAGTGAAATATATACGGATAAAAATAAGATTACTTATGTAGGACATCCACTGTTAGATGAAATTACTAATTTCAAAGAAGAATTAAATACTAGTGGCAAAATTGCTTTTATGCCAGGTAGTAGAAAAACTGAAATAAAAAACCATATGCCAGTATTTAAAGAGTTAGCAAAACAAATTCCAAATAAAGAACATGTTTTAATTATTCCTTCAAAGTTTGATGATGAATATATAAATAAAATTTATGGGGATATTTCTAATTTTACTATTTCAAGAGAAGCCCACCAAACACTACAAGAAGCTGAATATGGCTTTATATGTTCAGGAACTGCAACACTTGAAGCTGCACTTATTGGAACGCCATTTACACTAAGTTATGTGGCTAAAAAGTTTGATTATGCAATAGGTAAAATGTTTGTAAAATTAAACCATGTAGGACTTGCTAATATCTTTTTTGAAAAGATGGGAAAAGAGCAAATTCATAGTGAGTTTTTACAAGAAGAAGTAAGTGTTGAAAACCTTTTAAATGATTATAAAAATATGGATAAAAAGTTATTTTTTGAAAATTCTAAAACACTTAGGCAGTACTTACAAAATGGAAGTTCTCAAAATGTCGCAAGCATAATTCAAAACTAATTTTTATTTGGATAAAATATCTACCATATAATCAAAAATTTAGGATAATCAATGTTAGATGTTACAGAAATTCAAGAAATTCTTCCTCATAGATACCCATTTTTATTAGTTGATAGAATCACTGATATGGAAAAAGGTAAAACTATTGTAGGTTTTAAAAATATCTCAATTAGTGAGCCTGCATTTATGGGTCACTTCCCAGGTCACCCAATTTACCCAGGTGTTTTAATCTTAGAAGGTATGGCACAAGCTGGTGGTATCTTAGCATTAAAAAGCAATGACTTAACAAATGAAGAACTGAAAAATAAAGTAATTTACTTCATGAGTATTGATAAAGCAAAATTCAGAACACCTGTTAAGCCTGGTGATAAATTAGAGTACAGAATCGAAGTTAAAAAACTAAGAGGTACACTAATCGTTCTTGAAGGTAAAGCATTTGTTGATGATGCACTTGTTGCTGAAGCTGAATTAAAAGCTATGGTAGTAGATAAATAATCAGATGAATAATATTCATAAAACAGCAATAATTGAAGAAGGTGCAATCCTTGGTGATAATATCACTATTGGTGCATACACAATTGTTGGGAAAGATGTAAAGATTGGTGATGGAACAAGAATTGATTCACACACAGTTATTGCAGGTAAAACTACAATAGGAAAAGACAATCATATCTATTCACATGCTGCAATAGGAACTGATCCTCAAGACCTTAAATTTAATGGTGAAGAAGTAGAACTAATTATTGGAGATAACAATAAAATTAGAGAATTCACACTATTTAATCCAGGAACTGAAGGTGGTGGTTCAATCACAAGAATTGGTAGTAATAACTTATTCATGGGTTATGTACATGTAGCACATGATGTAATTATTGGTGATAACTGTGTATTCGCTAACTGCGCTACACTTGCAGGTCATGTAGAGATTGATGACTTTGTAGTTGTTGGTGGATTAACGCCAATTCACCAATTTTGTAAAATTGGAACTCAAGTAATGATTGGTGGAGGTTCTGTAGTAACTCAGGATATTCCTCCTTATTGTTTAGCAGAAGGAAACAAAGCCGTTCTTAGAGGACTTAACCTAAATGGTCTTAGAAGAAGATTCGATAATAGAGAAGATATTAATGCAGTAAAAACTGCTTATAAAGCTCTATTTGAATCAGGTAATCCATTAGCAGACACAGCCAAAGAATTACATGAAAATGAAAATAAATATGTTAAGAATTTAGCTTCTTTTTGTTTAGAAACAAAAAGAGGAATTCCTTACAATAGAAAATAAAATAATAGGTACAAAATGAGTAAAATTATATGTGATTTTTGTGGAGCAGAAGATTCAGCTGAAAACCCAGTAATAGCTGGGGAAAATGCTTGTATTTGTAAAGCTTGTGTTGGTGCAGCTCATGACATCATGTCTGGAAATATTTCAGAAAACCATGACCATCTTCCTGCTGTTCAAAACGACGAAGAAAAAAAAGAAGAAATCAAACTTAGAACTCCTGCTGAATTAAAAGCAATTCTAGATGATTATGTTATTGGTCAAGAAAGAGCAAAAAAAGTATTATCTGTTGCAGTATACAATCACTACAAGAGAATTTTCAGACATAATGAAATTGATGATGATACAGAATTAAATAAATCAAATGTTTTATTAATTGGACCTACTGGTTCAGGAAAAACACTACTTGCTCAAACTATTTCTAAATACCTTGATGTTCCTTTAGCAATTGCTGATGCTACATCTTTAACAGAAGCTGGATATGTTGGTGATGACGTTGAAAATGTTGTTACAAGATTAGTTCAAGCAGCTGGTGGAGATATTGAAAAAGCTCAAAGAGGTATTATCTTTATTGATGAAGTTGATAAAGTTGCTAGAATGAGTGAAAATAGATCTATTACTAGAGATGTTTCAGGTGAAGGTGTTCAACAAGCACTTCTTAAAATTGTAGAAGGTTCTGTTGTAAACGTTCCACCAAAAGGTGGAAGAAAACACCCTGGACAAGATGCACTTCAAGTTGATACTACAAATATTTTATTTGTTTGTGGTGGAGCTTTTGATGGTTTAGAAGATATCATCAAGAAAAAAGAAGGTGCTAATGTTCTTGGATTCAATCAAACTGTAAAAAGCAAAAAAGAAGATGATAAACTTATCTCAAAAGTTGAAACTGATGATTTAGTTAAGTACGGATTAATTCCTGAGTTAATCGGTCGTTTACATATGTTAGCTACACTTAATGAAATAACTGAAGAAGATATGGTTCATATTTTAACTGAACCAAAAAATGCTTTAATCAAACAATATATTAAATTATTCGAAATGGATGATGTTAATTTAGAATTTGACAAAGAAGCATTATTAGAATTAGCAAAACTTGCAATTGAGAGAAAAACAGGGGCAAGAGGATTAAGATCTATTCTTGAAGATATTATGTTAGATATTATGTATGATCTACCTGATTACAAAAACAAAACTGTTACAATTACAAAAGATGTTGTTCTTAAAGTAGAAGAACCAAAAATAGCATAATAAAAGGATAGAGAAGTGTTTTTAGATAAATTTATTGGTCTATTTTCAAGTGATATGGCAATCGACCTAGGAACAGCAAATACAATTGTTTCTGTAAAAGGAAAAGGTATCATTATTAATGAACCTTCTGTTGTAGCTGTTCAAAATGACAAATACGGAAGAGATAAAATCTTAGCAGTTGGTCAAGAAGCAAAACAAATGATTGGTAAAACACCACTAAACATTCAAGCAGTACGTCCTATGAAAGATGGGGTTATTGCTGATTTCGAAATGACAGAGAGAATGATTAGATATTTCATCGAAAAAGCACACTCTAGAAAATCTTTTATTAGACCTAGAATCATTATTTGTATTCCATATGGTATTACTCAAGTTGAGAAAAAAGCCGTAGAAGAATCAGCAATGAGTGCAGGTGCTAGAGAAGTATTCTTAGTAGAAGAACCAATGGCAGCAGCTATTGGAGCAGGAATTCCTGTATCTGATCCATCAGGATATGTTGTAGTTGATATTGGTGGTGGTACTACTGAAATCGGTGTTACTTCACTTGGTGGATTAGTACTTTCTAAATCAATTAAAGTTGCTGGTGATAAGTTTGACAAATCAATTATTGAATATGTTAGACAAAACTACAACCTTTATATTGGTGAGAGAACTGCTGAGAATATCAAAATTGAAATTGGTACTGCAGTTAAATTAGATACAGAACTTAAAATCAAAGTAAAAGGTAGAGATAACTCTGGTTTATTATCTACTATTGAATTAGGTTCTGAGGGTGTACGCACTGCTATTAAAGAACCTCTTAAAGAGATTGTTTCAGCAGTAAGATCAGTATTAGAGGAAATGCCACCTGATTTAGCAGGAGATGTTGTTGATAATGGTGTTAT
>AYRE01000096.1_pt1 | contig 10924 bp, 7 predicted proteins | sample 183791 | NCBI WGS metagenome assembly AYRE01 (sample SAMN02391470, study PRJNA226580) | bioreactor metagenome | isolation source: day 6 sample from continuous culture bioreactor with low C:N ratio... | place: Germany: Bremen | reverse complement strand
GAAAGATAAGTAGTTGTATTCATAATATTTTTTAGAGAATCTTCTAAAATCTCATCATCCAAAGTCTTAAACTCTTTTTGTAATAAAATACCACTTGTACAAGTTGAAATAACAGATAATGGTTGTCTCCATTGGTGAGCTATATTTTCTAGCATCTCACCCATTGCTGCCATTTTTGATTGTTGGATTAGTAGTTTTTCTTTTTGGATACTCTCTTCTTCATAGGCTTTGAATCTAGATAAATCATAGACATTTACCACAACACCAATGATTTTATTGTCTATTGAATAATATGGCTCATAATGAACTTGTAAATACAATAATTTACCAGCAATATCAACCTCTTTTTCAAATTCAATAGATTCACCTAATAATGCTCTGTCAAATTTTTCTTTTACTACATCATTAAAATATTCTTCACCTAATAGATCTTTTAATGTTAATCCAATTATCTCTTCTTTTGGTCTTTTAAATACTTTTGCATAATATTCATTAACTGATTTGTATCTGTAGTCTCTATCAACTAAGGCTAAGAAATTCATTGATTTTTCTAATGCCTTGTCATAATAACTTAAGATATTTTCTCTCTCAATTCTTGTTCTTAAATCTTTGAATAAACCAAGTATATACTTATTGTCTTCAATACTTATAATAGAAGGAGATATTTCTACTGGAATTACATTACCCTTTGAATCTAAGACTAAATGTTCAATAGGTTCTACTTTCTTCCCATTTATTAAATCTTGAGTATGTTTTTTGAAATCATCTTTGATAATTAGTTCATGTAAAGGAGGATGTAGTTTACTTTGATGCATAGTAATTACTTCTTCGTAATCTCTATCTACAAGGGCACAAGCTTCCTTATTTGCTTCAACAATATTGCCAGTCTTAATATCTGCTATGAATACTGCAACAGGCAATTGTTCATATATTTTCTTATAAAAGTCAATACTATTAGACATAGACATTTGTATCTCCCAAAACTAGATTTTAGTTATTAATAAATTTTACCTCTTTTAAAATAAGATATTCATAAGTTATTTTAAGATAATTAGAAAATCAAACAAAAAGCTAAGAAAAATCGTTATATAGTTATAAATATATTATTATTTTAAGATACTTATATTATTATAACTAAGCAAATAAAAAAGGCAAAGATAATGTTAAATAGAGATTTTCTGAAGAAATTAAGAATCTTATTTGTTGAAGATGAAGAGCTAGCAAGAAAACAATTAGAAAAAGTATTAAAAAGACTATTTAATGATGTTGTAATTGCAAAAAATGGACTTGAAGGTTATCAAAAATTTCAAGAGTATAAATTAAATGATACAAAAATTGATTTAATAATTAGTGATATCAATATGCCACAAATGAGTGGACTAGAAATGCTAGAAAAAATAAGAGTTAACGACCCGGATACTCCTATTATATTCTCAACAGCTAGATCTGAAACAGAATATTTATTGAAGGCTATTTCATTAAATGTTGTACATTATGCATTGAAACCAATCGATATTGAAGATATGGTATTAAAAATTGAAAAAGTTTGCGAAAAGAAATTTTATGAAAATATCATTCATCAAAAAACACAAGAATTACAAGAGTATTTAAAAATAATTAATAATGTTGCATCTATTCATAAAATGGATAATGAAGGTAATATTACTTTTGCAAACAATCTATTTTTACACTCTACTGCTTATAAAAAAGAAGATATTCTTACTAAAAACTTTAGTGATATTATTAGTCCAGACGTTGACAAAAAAATGTTAGCTAGAATCTGGGATACAATTTCTGATAATAAAACATGGAAAGCTGATTTAAAATATATTGACAAAGATGGGCACTCATTTTATATTAAAAGTACAATCTTTAAAATATCTGGCAATGGAAAAGATGAATATATTAATATTGGTTTTGATTCTACTTCTGAAGTAAATGAAAAACGTGAATTTAGAAAGAAAATTCTAAGTAGTATGAAAGATAAAAATCTTGAAGTAGCACAGTCTCAAAATAATACAAAACAGTATGAACAACTAGCTTATAATCTACAAGAAGAGTTAAAACTAGTAAAACAAAAACATGCAGACTTAACAAGTCAAATTAACTATTATGAATCAGAATTACTAAATGTAGATGATAGAGTTGCAAAGAACTTAAAAGCTAAAAATGCTGAAGTTGATATGCTAAAAGAGACTTTATCAAAAAATAAACATGAAAAAGATACTTACACAAGTACAATAAGAAAACTATCAGAAGATCTTGGGAATTCTAAAAATCAAGTAGATTCTCTAACAGATACTGTAAAAAGAAAAGATAAAAGAATTGAAGACCTACTAGGTATAATTGAGATTAGAGAATCTCAATTAAAAAAACTAGATAGCGACTTCAAGTAATATTAGTTAGGTTTATTATTTGGAACTACAATAATGAACTTAGCTCCCTGCCCTGTATTTTGTATTTTTAAATCACCTTTAAAACTTGTCTTAACAACTAATTTAACCATATAAAGTCCAGTTCCTGTTCCATACTCTTTTGTAGTGTAATAAGGGTCAAAGATTTTTTCTAAACTCTCTTCTTTAATTCCACCAGCTGTATCTTCTACAATAACTATTGAATATTTTTCTTTCGTCATTGATGTAATATTTATATTTCTATTATCAATTGATCTTTCAATAAAAGCCTCTTTTGCATTAGTAAGAAGGTTTAAAAATACTTGTTCTAGTTCTGTTTCCACTCCATAAACTGTCTCTTCCCCAATTTGTGTGTTTAATACTATATTACTAGTCTCTAGCTGCTTATCCAGCAGTTTAACTGTCTTTTCAAGTGCATCTTTAACTGTGAATAATCTTTTTTCTTTTTTTGGATTGAAAAAATTCATGAAACCATTAATAGTTTCCGTCATAAATGCAATTTGTTCTTTAGTATTTTTATGAAATTCTTCAATAAATTCATCATCAATTTCATCATATTTATATGAATCTTTAACATCTCCACAATACAATGACATATTATTTAATGGCTGTTTTAGCTGATGAGCAATTACACCAATCATCTCACCCATTGTTGCCATTTTTGATTGGTGAATTAGAAGTTGATCTTTTTTGTTTATCTCAGCTTCATTTGATTTCTTACCTTCAAATAAATCTATATAAACTTTAAGTTTAGCACTTAATAATGTATCATCAATTGGTTTTGAAATATACTCAACAGCACCAAGATCAAATCCTCTTTTTTGATAATCATCTTTATCATAAATACCTGTAATAAAAATTATTGGTATATTTTTAGTAGCATCAACTGATTTTAAATACTCTGCAAATTGAAATCCATCAATATCAGGCATTTGAATATCACTAAGTATTAAATCAACACTGCTCTTCATTAGTATTTCCATACCCTCATTTGCACTCAATGCTGATAATATATTTATATCAAAACTATCTTCAATAATAAGTTTTAATGAATGAATATTTTCAGAAACATCATCTACTAATAAGACTGTAAACTTTTCCATTTTTTTCCTTTAATTAATACTTGCAATAAACGCATCTTTATTCAATGGTTTTTGTTGCACGATACTTGCTTTTTCATTTATAATATTATTTAGTTCATCATCATAAACTATAACGCTTTTTGTAGATATATTACTAATAATTCTTTCAATTTCATTTTGTTTTTGATTATGAACATCAATAATTATTAAGTCATATTTCTTTTGTTTAAATTTCTTAATAAAATCTACTGTATTTGATGCTTGATCAACTTTATTAGATTTATTAAGTTCTACAATAATTGACATAAATGTTAATGGATCACTATTTAAAATAAGTATATTTTTGTCAAAATCATCATTTTTCTTATATGTTTTCTTTTGTACTGGGCTATTACTTGCACTTAATTTATTAGTAGTTTTCTGATTTATTTTTTCTTTATTTTTAGGTAAAGATACGATAAAAGTACTGCCTACATTTACTGTACTTGTCACAGTAATATCGCCATTTAATAAATCTAAAAGTTCTTTAGAAATTGCAAGTCCAAGGCCTGTTCCACCATATTTTCTAGTTGTACTTCCATCAGCTTGTTTAAATCTATCAAATATATGATCTAATTTATTTTTTTCAATCCCAATACCATCATCTTTTACAAAGATAGTAAAAGTATCTTCTTTATTTTCAATAATAAATGACACTTTTCCTTTTTTTACAAACTTTAAAGCATTACTTAATAAGTTTTTTACTATTTGTTTTATTCTATTTGGATCACTATAAATATCACCTATTTCATCATCACATTTAAATTCAAAACTAATCTCTTTTTCAATAGCTTGGGGTTCAATCATATCTTTGATTTCATTCATTAATTTAGGTAAATTAACTTGAGTCATATCCAGTTCAACTTCTCCTGCTTCTAGCTTTGAAATATCAAGAATATCATTAATTAGAAATAACAAGTCATTACCACAATTATTAATAATATTAAGATTTTTTACTTGTTTTTCATTAAGAGATAAATCTTTATTTTTCATCATAACAGAAGAAATTACATTGATTGAATTAAGGGGCGTTTTCAGCTCATGACTCATATTAGCTAAGAAATCATTTTTGTATTTATTTGCAGATTCTAAATCTTTTTTTTGCTTATCTTGAATAATGGTAAGCTGTTTCATATTAATAAAAGATTCATTAATCCTTTTTCCCATTATATTAAAAGTATTAGCAAGAGTATTTAATTCATGTTTTTTTTCAGTACTTAGATTAATCGCAACTTCATGATAATCTTTTTCATTGAACTCTTTTGTAGCATTAATTATAATTTCAAGTGGTTTATTCAAAAGTTTATTGGCAAAATAAATAAACAAAATCCATAATATTAATGCACTAGCTAAAACATTAATTAAGATAAGATATACACCCTCTTTTGCAATATTAATTAATTCATTTGATTTAATATAAAAAGTAACCACTCCTAAAATTTCATCAGGAGAGTTTATTTCATCAATCAACTTAAATTGATGCGTAATTAAATCATTATCATAAATAACATCAATTTTATTCTTTGAATCAAAAACAAAAGTATCCATATCTTTATATATATTTGATACAGTTCCACGTAATAATACAATCTCATCATTAGGTGTAGTTATTGATATACCGGTAATTGTAAGCCCATTTATGATTGCTTTTGCTTCATTATTTAATCTAGATTGATTAAAATGCCATACACTATTTGCAATAACATTACTATAAGCTCTTTCTGTTTTCAAAAGCTCTTTTTTCAATAAGTCTTTTGTAATAATATATTCTTTATAGATTTGATAAGAAGTAATAATTAAAACAAAAAGAATATACCAAAAGAATATTTTCTTAAAAAGTAAATATCCTATGGTATCTTTATATTTAAAGAGATTTGAACTCATTTTCTAATTACCTATTTATTAATTGAACTAAAATCTAATGAATTTAAAAACTCATATAGTTCTTTATTTTTAATATTCGTCATAATATTTCTCATATACTTTTGGTGAGGTGTTTTTGCTACATATAGTTTATTAAACTCTTTATTTGTGTTTATATAATATTTATATGCAGAATAAGGTAATAAAGTCGCATCAGCCCTTTTTGCTTGAATTACATAGAGATTTTCAACTTCACTAACTCCATTAATTCTTTTGATTTTTTTCTCTTTAACTAAATCATCAATACCAACATATTTGTGACCAGAAACACCAATTAGACTTTTTCCAATAAGTGACGCAGGAGATGTATACTCAATTTTTGATTCTGACGATGAAACAATTACATTTGAATCATCCAATAAAGGTGTCCATAAAAAATTTGATTCCGAATCTTTTCCAAAGCCCCATTTTTGGTTTACCCATAAGATAATCCAATCTTTATTACACTCTTTTGATGTAATACATTGCTTGTTAATCCATGGTTTTAGAATATAGTTTAATCTACTTCTTGGAACAGTTTTTAATTTAAAAAAGTATTTTCCATTTGCATTTGTATTTAAAAACTCTATAGCATCATATGTAAGCCCAGAATTATAAGCAGTAATAAAAGGTGCATGTTTATGATATGTATAAACAGTTATTACTTTTTGGGCAAACAAATTTGTAAATAGTAATGTACATAAGACTAAAATTATTTTTTTCATTTTCAATCCTTTTTATTTAAATAACATAATAATATATTATCAAAATTAAATTAAAAAGCTTGAATATAAGCTAACAAATAATGATTTTTTTGCTAAAATACGCTCTTAAAATTGAATAAAGAGACAATATATATGACTGAAATTTTTTCACACGAACAATATGCATTAGAAATACAAAAAATGATATCTTGGGCACATGCCTATTACGTTGAAGACAATCCGCTAGCCACGGATGAAGAGTACGATCAACTATCACGGGAATGTTTAGCTTATGAACAAACTTACCCACAAAACTCACATCCAAACTCACCAAATAAAAGAGTTGGTGGATATGTACTAGAAGGTTTTGAGAAAGCATCTCATCTATCAAGAATGTGGTCACAAGAAGATGTATTTGACACTCAGGAATTAGTTGACTGGATTAATAGAGCAAAAAAAGTAAATACAAATTTAGAATTTATGTGTGAACCAAAATTTGACGGAGCATCACTGAATCTTATATATGAAAATGGTCTTTTAAAACAAGCAATTACAAGAGGTGATGGAAGTATAGGAGAAGATGTTACAAATAATGTAAAAACTATCCACTCTATACCACTTCAAATAGAAGAAAAAGGTCTTTTAGAAATAAGAGGTGAGATTGTAATAAAAAAAGATGACTTTGAACAAATTAATGAACAAAGACTAAAAGATAATGAAGCTCCTTTTGCAAACCCTAGAAATGCAGCAGCAGGAAGTTTAAGACAATTAGATCCAAGTATCACTGCAAAACGTAAACTATTTTTTAATGTATGGGGAGTTGGAGAGAATACTTTAGAGTTTGATAGAACATCAGATATGATGCAATATATTTATTCACTAGGATTTGCAACTCCACCACTTCAAACTATTACAACAACAGTAGATGGAATAGAAGAGACTTATCATAAGATAATTGCTGCAAGAGATTCTATTGAAATGATGTTAGATGGTATGGTTGTAAAAATCAATCATATTGAAATTCAAGAAGAGCTTGGTTATACAGTAAAATTCCCTAGATGGTCTTGCGCTTATAAATTCCCAGCAGTTGAAAAAACTACAAAAATCAAAGATATTATCCAGCAAGTTGGACGTACTGGCGTTATTACGCCTGTTGCAGTAGTTGAACCAACTCATATTGAAGGAAGTATGGTTGAGAGAGCAAGCTTACATAACTATGATGAAATTGAAAGATTAGATTTACGAATCAATGATGAAGTAATTATTATCAAATCTGGTGATATTATTCCAAAAATTACTAAGGTCTTTACAGATAGACGAGATGGATCTCAAAAAGAAGTAGCTAGACCAACAGCTTGTCCTGAATGTAAAAGTGAGCTTTTAGATGAAGGTACACTTATTAAATGTCAAAACTTAGATTGTCCAAGTATTGTAACAAACTCTATAATCTATTTTGCATCAAAAAACTGTATGAATATTGATGGTTTAGGTATTAAAATAGTTGAACAATTAGTAAAAGAGAAGAAGATATATGACATCTTAGATTTATACTCTTTAAAGTACGAAGATATGCAAGATATGGAAGGTTTTAAAGAGAAGAAAATCTCAAACTTATTAAATGCCATAGCAAATACAAAAGGTACAGCACTTCATAGAGTTATTAATGCTTTAGGAATTGAGCATATTGGGGAAGTTGCTTCAAAACAAATCTGTTTAGAGTTTGGATTAAATGTAATCAATATTGATTTAGATTCACTTATTGCTCTTGATGGTATTGGTGAACAAATGGCTAAATCTTTTGTAGAATTCATGAGAGTAAATAATGCTCTTGTATTAAAACTTGTAGATATTATTGAACCTCTTGTTGAAGTTAGGCAAGAAGTGGAAGAAAACGCTTTTAAAGATACAACTGTAGTTTTAACTGGAACTATGACTAAAAGTAGAGGTATTATCAAAAAAGATTTAGAAGCTCTTGGAGCAAAAGTGAGTTCATCTGTTTCTAAAAAAACTGATTATCTAATCTATGGAGAAGATGCAGGAAGTAAATATGATAAAGCAGTAAACTTAGGAGTTAAAACTCTAACACAAAGTGAAATGGAAGCAATGATTTAATCATTGCCTTCGTTTTGCATTAATGAAATTAATTTATTCTTATCCAATGGTTTATTTATAATACTATTTTGGCTTATTTTATAATCATCTATCAAAGTATTTTGGTTATCAGAAATTAAAATCAATTTCCCATTATTAATTTTAAATAACTTATCTAAATCATTACTACTTGTTTCACTAACATCAATTATTATAAAATCAAAATCTTCTTCATTAGACTTCTTAAAAAATTCATTTATATCGCTTGTTTGTGTTAACACATAACTTTTATTTAATTCTACAACTACACTAAAAAATGTTAGCGGGTCATTATTAAATAAAAGTATTTGTTTTCCAGAAGATTCTGTATTTTTATCTGAAATAGTGTCTTCCTTATAATTTGTATTTCTAATATCAATTTTATCTTCATTAATAGGTAATAATATTTTAAAAACTGTACCAACATCAACTTTACTTTTTACCTCAATTTCACCATTCATTAAGGTTGTTAGTTCTTTACATATTGCAAGACCAAGCCCAGTACCACCAAATTTCCTTGTTGTACTGCCATCAACTTGTTTAAATCTATCAAAAATATGATCTAATTTATTTTCAGGGATCCCAATACCATCGTCTTTTACAATAATCTCAATATTCTTATTCACCTTTTTAACTAACAGCTTTATATCACCAGTTTTTACAAACTTTAGAGAGTTACTTAATAGGTTTTTGATTATTTGTTTTATCCTATTTCCATCCGTATAGAAATAACCAATATTCCTATCGCATTCAAAAATAAAATTTAATTCTTTTTGTTCTACTTGAGGTAAGAACATATCTTTAATTTCATTCATTAATTCATAAATATTTAAAGTAGTAGAATCTAAATGTATCTCCCCTGCTTCTAGTTTAGAGATATCTAAAACATCATTTATCAAAAATAATAAATCATTACCACAACTATTTATGATACTTAAGTTTTTTACTTCACTATCATCAAGTTTATTCTGTTTGTTTTTCATCATTATTGAAGAGATAACATTAATGGAATTTAGGGGTGTTTTTAACTCATGACTCATATTTGCAAGAAAATCATCTTTTGATTTATTAGCTTCTATTAATTCATTCTTTTGTCTATTTAACTCAACTGCAAGTGTTTTTAGTTTTGATCGTCTCTCATGTAAATCTAATTTCATTTGATGCAAGGAATTTGCAAGAATACCCATTTCATTAGTTTTATTTTGATATGGAATATCAGGATCTTGTCCTTCCCCGATTTCTTGAGAAACTTCAGATAATTTTGTAAGCATAATAGTTAATTTAGAACCTATTATATATGAAAGTATAGTAGATATTAAAATCTCAATTGCAATAATTATTAAAGTAGTTTCTTTATTCTTTTTAATGAATTGTTGATTCTCACTTAAGTCAAATATTATATACATTGCACCCAAATAAGAATCATCAACAAAAAGTTCTTTATATTTTAATTTATATAACTCATTTTCATATGAATATACAAAATCCTCTTTAACTTTAATGATATTTTCAATTTTGACATCTTTAAAATCATACATTTTAGATAATATTCTGTTTTGACTATCTAACAATATAATTGAATTAACATAATCCAATTCTTGGGTTTTAACAAGTAAATTATCTATTGTTGCTAAATCATAAATACTTAAAGGAACTTTTAGTAGTTGTTCCAAAAAAGTTACATTTGAATTAATTTTATCTTTTATTAGTTTATCTGATGAATTATTTATTGCTATAAAGTTCATTGTAACAATTAGAATAATAAAAAATGCTTCTAAAAGTACAAAAGATACGATAAACCGATATTTAAATGACATAATTACTAATCAGCTTTTTTAACTTCTTTTATTACATCATATTCAGCAGAATTTGTAACAATAAAGTTTTTAATACTTAATAATTTTTTGATTTCATTTGGCATAGTTAAAAATGCTTTTTGAATTTTTTCAATATCCTCTTTTTTCACTCTTGGATGTGAAGCTATTGGATGGCTTGGGTATGCATCAGTTTTATAAATAATATTTAATTTATCCTTATCATTTTTGTCAACAAAATTATTAAATGTTCTTACAATTCCTCCACCTAAGTATCCAATACCTCTTGATATACCTTTGTAAACAGAGTCATGAGAATTTACATATAAAACTTTTGCTTCTTTATCAATATCAATACCAAACTTTTCTCTTAATTCAAATTTTGGCAATAAAGTTGCAGCGAATGCATTTGGAGCTGGGAATAAAAAAGTCTTTCCAGCTAAATTTTCTTTTGAAAAATCAACTTTTTTCTCTTTTGATAAAACAATACCAACGATATTTTTGTCAGCTCTTGTAAATGCTTCAAAATTTTGAGCTTTGTTTGCAACAATAAAATGATAAGGATTCATGTAAGCAATATCATATCTACCCGAATATAAAACTTTCTCAAATTTTGGTATAGAAGTTTCTGTTTTAAATATTACTTGTATACCTGTTTCTTTTTCCAAATACTTAGTAACTTTTAACCATTTTTTTGCAAGTTTTAATGGACTTTGTTGAGGCACTACACCTAATACTAATTGTGTTGAATATCCATATACAACTAATAACATTAATAATATTAATTTTTTCATAGTAAATCCTTGTTTTTAGGTTTATTATAACAAAAATTGATTATA
>AYRE01000095.1_pt1 | contig 10943 bp, 12 predicted proteins | sample 183791 | NCBI WGS metagenome assembly AYRE01 (sample SAMN02391470, study PRJNA226580) | bioreactor metagenome | isolation source: day 6 sample from continuous culture bioreactor with low C:N ratio... | place: Germany: Bremen | reverse complement strand
GTAGGTCTTATTTTGGTAATTGCACTACTTACCATGCCTATTTATATCTCACAAAGATTTTGTAATACCCTATTTTCAATGATGATAATATCTTCTTTTTTATCTATGTTGTTTACAATCTTTGGTCTTGTTTTATCTTATAATTTTGATTTAAGTTCTGGACCATCAATTATTTTAGCTAGTTCTATTTTTATGTTTATAATAATCTGTTTTGATTTTATAAAAAAATCAAAGAAAGTACTATAAATATAATAGCTTTCCAATGATTTATATTATAATTATTGGAAAGGACTCCTATGGAACTTCAAGAAATAGAAAAATTTCTACTTAGAAAACAAGGCTCGTATATAGATTATCCCTTTGGTGATGATATTATGACTTTAAAAATACAGAATAAAGTTTTTGCTATTGTTTCAGAAAAAGACAATCCTTTAAGAGTAAATCTAAAATGTGAACCAAATGATGCTATTGCTTATAGGGAAATTTATGAGAGTGTAATTCCTGGTTACCATATGAATAAAAAACACTGGAATACAATTATCTTAGATGGAAGTATTCCTAAAAGTGTGGTAGAAGATATGATTAATCAATCATATGAGTTAGTTTTTTCCAAACTAACAAAAAAAGAGAAAGAAAAAATTCTCTCTTCTTAATTTAGATATATTTATTTTTGAATAAGTACTCTAATAACGCAAGCTTCCCCTTGATGACCTTTACCTTCATCAAGAATTGTTACTTGTTCTTTAATTTCATTATCACATAAAGCAAAGTGTTTTTTGAAGTCATCTACAGTATAAAGTAAATCTTCATCTTTTGGACCACCACTAGTATAATTTAATTGTTTCGTTGAAAAGAACTCTCCAATAAAGTAACCATCTGGGTTTAAAGACTCTTCAATTTTTTCAAATAAATCTTCTCTTTCATTTTTGTACATATGTAAATAAGAAGCTACAATTACATCATATTTTTCTTTTACTTCCCATTCATTTAAATCAGCACAAATAGTTTCGATTTTTAAATTTTCTTCTAATGCTCTAAAGTGAAGCTTTGAAATACCGATATCAGAAGCATCAATAGCTGTCACTTCCATACCTCTTTTTGCTAAAAAGATAGCATTTCTTCCTTCGCCCTCACCTAAACAAAGTACCTTTGATCCTCTTGGAAAAAGTTTGATTTTTGAAGCTATAAAAGTATTTGGTTTAAGACCATAAAGGTAACCATCTCTTGAAAACTTACTATTCCAAAATTCTTGTTGACTCATTATTTAACCTTTTTCTTTGTTTCTTTTTTATACGAACAATCTGTCGTAATTCTATCAATTAGTGTTATATACCAATTGTTATCAATTTTATTTAAATAGAAAATAATCTCAGGAGTTAAAACAACTTTATATCCCATTTTTTCAATCATTTTTACTTTATGAAAATCTTCTTTTTTATATTTTTCTTTTTCAAATGCATTAATTTTTTTCATCATAGAAGATAAGTTTGTATTTGTTTTATCATTTAAGAATAATCCATGTTTTGTCCATCCATAATATGCATCATTTAAAGGAGAACATCTAAATTCAGTATCTTCTTTGTTGATTTTAAAAATATATTTATTTTTAGAAACCCTTGAAATCAAATGTGAAACTTCTTCTGTTTTATTCTCTTTTACATTATATATTTGGTTTTGAAATGTAAATACATTTATTGATTTGATTTTATATAAGTTATAAAAACCAAATGTGGGGTGTATATATTTTTTATTGATTAATTCAATATCATTATTTTTCATTGCTTTAACAATTTCATCTACTCTTATTGTTAAATCTTCTGAAATCAATTCTCTTTTATATTCAAACTTTTTTTCTTCTGGTTTTAGTATTTTTCCTAAATCCATATCTTTTACCGAACATCCTGTAATTACAAATGCAAAAAGTGCTGGCAAAACTATTCTAAAAATATTATTACTCATATCTATTAAAACATACCTTCTAATTTTTTTGTTAATATACCAAAGTAAATATTAAAAATTATAATTTAATACAATCTTAGATAAAATAATAGCTAAAAATTAAATCATTAGGAATTTATAAGATGACTGAAGCTAAATATATTTGGATGGATGGAGAACTTGTTAACTGGCATGATGCTAAAGTACACGTTCTATCTCATACACTTCATTATGGTAATGGTGCTATTGAAGGTACAAAAGCATACAAAACTCATGATGGTAGATGTGCAATTTTTAAATTACAAGAACATACTAAAAGACTTATAAACTCAGCTAAAATGACATTAATTGATGTTCCATTTACTGAAGATGAATTAAATAAAGCACAAATTGAATTATTACAAAAAAATGAATTAACTGAAGGTGCTTATATTAGACCTCTTGTTTACTTAGGTTATGGAGTTATGGGGCTTTACCACAAAGAAGCACCTGTAAAAGTTTCTATTTCTGCATGGGAATGGGGAGCATACTTAGGAGACGAAGGTATGAAAAAAGGTGTAAGAGTTAAAATTGCATCTATGACTAGAAACTCAAATACTTCAGGTATGGGGAAAGCAAAAGCAGTTGCTAACTACCTAAACTCTCAAATGGCTAAAGGTGAAGCAGTAGAATGTGGATACGATGAAGCATTATTAAGAGATGACCAAGGTTATATCGCTGAAGCATCAGGAGCTTGTTTCTTTATTGTAAGAGATGGTGTAATTATCACTCCACCTAATGATAACTCTTTAGAATCAATTACTCAAAAAACTGTAATTGAATTAGCTGAAGATTTAGGTTACGAAGTAATCAGAAGAAGACTTACAAGAGAAGAAGTATATATTGCTGATGAAGCATTCTTTACTGGAACTGCTGTTGAAGTAACTCCTATTAGAGATATCGATGCAAGAATTATTGGTGCAGGTGAGCGAGGACCAATTACAGAGGCTTTACAAACTGCATACTTCGATGTAGTAGCTGGTAAAAACGAAAAGTATTTAAAAGACTTAACATATATTAACTAAGGACAAATATGCCAATAGATAACGATTATTTCAAGAATAGACAAAACAATAACGGTGGTGGTTCTAACAACAATAACAATAATGGAGGTGGAGGAAACTATCAACCACCTTTTGAGCCACCTGAATTTTTCAAAAGTTTAGGTAAAAAAGCTGGATTTATTTACGTAATCATTGCAGTAGTTGCATTATTATTCGTATTTAAACCATTTATTATCGTAGAATCAGGACAAGTAGGTATTAAAAGTACTACTGGTAAATATGAAGAAGAACCATTAAGACCAGGTTTCCACTTATATATTCCAGGATTCCAAAAAGTAGTTTTAGTTGATACTAAAGTAAGATTAATGAACTATGCTAATATTGAAACAAGTGGTGGATTTGATCAAAGTATTAGAAGTAACCCTGCAATTTCTATCTTAGATGCTAGAGGTTTACCTGTTTCTATTGAATTAACTGTTCAATATAGATTAACAGCGCAAGGTGCTCCAACTACTATTGCTAACTGGGGATTCTCTTGGGAAGATAAAATTATTAACCCAGTTGTAAGAGATATTGTAAGAAATGTTGTTGGTAACTATACAGCAGAAGAACTTCCTACAAAAAGAAATGAAATTGCTGTTAAAATTCAAGAAGGTATCCAAAAAGATGTTGATTCTCTTGAAGGACAACCAGTACTTTTACAATCAGTTCAGTTAAGAGAGATTGTATTACCTCAAAAGATCAAAGATCAAATTGAGAGAGTTCAAATTGCTAACCAAGAATCTGAGAGAGTTAGATATGAAGTTTTAAGAACTAAACAAGAAGCTGAAAAAAGAGCTGCTAAAGCGACTGGTGATGCTGAAGCAAACAGAATTGAAGCACAAGGTAGAGCGGATGCAGTTGCAATTGAAGCAAAAGCACAAGCAACAGCAAATAAAGCTATTGCACAATCTTTAACTCCTAACCTTTTAAAAATGCAACAAATTGCAGTTCAAGGTAAATTCAATGAAGCACTTAGAACAAACAAAGATGCTAAAATCTTCTTAACTCCTGGTGGTTCAACTCCAAATATTTGGGTTGATACTAAAAGTAAATCAAGAGATGCGGCAATTAGCCAATAAGCTAAAATAGAGTAGGAAACTACTCTATTTTCCACTCCCATGAAAAAAAATATACTCCTAATAATTATCCTTCTAATAGCAAGTGTTGCTTTATTTTTTTATTTACAAAAAAATACTTTAAATGAAGAAAAAAATAAACCAATCGAAAAAACTAGCCCTACTAAAGTTGTTCCAGAAAAAAAAGCTCCTTTAAAAAAAGAGATTAAAGAAGCAAAACCTGTAGAAACTAAAAAAGTAGAAAAGATCAAAAAAGTTGAAGAAATAAAACTCAATTTAGACCCAGAATTAACAATTGATAAAACACAAAGATATAAAGAAGAAAAGTATCAACAACCTTTATCAATTCAAGAAGCTAAGCAAGCAAAAGAGAAAGACTTAGATATTAGTTTTGGTGTTGATGTTGATAAAAAAGAGAAACAACTTGATGGATTTAGTTTAGGTGTTGAAAAAAAATTTTAAGGGTTACACATGGAAATATTAAACAAAATTGACTGGCAAAAAATGGATGGATTAATCCCTGTAGTTACACAAGAAGCAACAACAGGTGACGTACTAATGCTTGCATATATGGACAAAGAAGCAGTTGAGCTTACAATGAATACAAATATTGCTCATTACTTTTCAAGATCTAAACAAAGAATTTGGAAGAAAGGTGAAAGCTCTGGTCATATTCAAGAAGTAGAAGATATCTTACTTGATTGTGATAATGACACTATTTTATTAAAAGTAAAACAAACTGGTGTTGCTTGTCATACTGGAAGAAAATCTTGTTTCTTTACATCAATGAAAACAAATGAAGAAGTAACAAAAGTTGAAATTGATACTACTGCTGCTTATGGAGTAATTGATACTTTATACCATGTAATTCAAGAAAAGAAAAATGATGACCCAAAAGCATCATATACTGCAAAACTTTTACAAGGTAAAGAAAATTCTATGCTTAAAAAGATTGTTGAAGAAGCTGGAGAGTTTACATTTGCAATTAAAGATAATGATGAAGAAGAGATTGTTTATGAAGCAGCTGATATTATTTATCATATGTTAGTAGCAATGGCTTCAAAAAATGTAAGCCCAGATAGAGTAAAACAAGAAATAGCTAGAAGATTTGGAATGTCTGGAATCGAAGAAAAAAACTCAAGAGTTGAATCATAAAAAATAGGAGATTCTCCTATTTTTTAATCTCTACTTTTTGTGATAATTTATCACTAGATAAATATAAAAACAATATCATAGCAGCACTTGCCGCTGTGAATACTGAATAATCTAAGGGAGCTTTTACTCCTGATACAAAACTCATTCCTATAGCAAAAGATAATAATAAAAGTGCAGAAAATAAAGCACTAGCTCTTAGGTATAAGCCAAGTATTAAAAGCCCAGCTAATACTAACTCTACAATAGTAACCACCCAAGATAAAATAGGAATCATTGATGAGTGTAAATATGGATTTAAAAAAGCCACATAAGCTTCAAATGTCTCAAAATTACCCCAAGCTACTCCACTTTCCCCTGCATTACCCCAAAGACCAAATCTATCAGCAAGAGCTGAAATAAAACCAATAGCAAGGGCAAACCGTACAAATAAGAGAACAATTTTTTCTTGATTTATTTTTATATTATTCATAATAATCCTTTTTAATTTAAAGAATATTATTAAAAAGATAAGTATTTTAATTGTAAAAAAACGACATTAGATTTCGAATTTTTTAAAGTTTAATATTCTAGCCATTGATAGTTTATTTTGATAATAACTTTTTGGAGTTTCATTCATAAAAGATTTAAATTCTTTTATAAAATGTGCTTGATCAAAAAAGCCATTGTTATAACCAGTACTTGTTAGATTTTCAATTTCTAGTGAGCTTAAAGAATCCCTTACATTTCGCATTCTAATTATTCTTGTAAAAAGTTTCGCACTTAAACCAATTTCTTTTTTGAAAATTCTTTCAATTTGTCTTTTATTTAAAGAGAATTGTTCGCATAAACACTCAATAGAAATATCACCTTTACACTCATTTATAAAAGCTACAATATCAAAGGTATGTTTTGAATTTTCTTTTTTAGATCTATTTAATCTATTTATTAAAAATTGTTCAATCACTTCTATTTTTTCACTATTGTTTTGTTTAGTAATTAAGTCTTTATATAAACTATCAAAGTCCCAAAATGACTCATCATAGTTTATATTTTTATCACATAAAGAACTAATCTCTTCATCAAAAAACTTATACGCTCCACCTACTTTAAAACGAATACCAATAGCATCTAGGTATTTTTCAAAAGTAATAAATGAAGCATATTTTGTTTGTCCATTTAATACTACTTTTGCATCACAATAAGTTTCTTTTGAATTAAGTGTTATTTCATAAGGATTTGAGAAATTAATAGTAAAACCAAGACTTCCATCACTTAAGATTTTGTTTGTCTTTTTTGTATCTATTTTGTTTTTAATTGACCAATAATTATAAATATATGCTTTTAATTCTTCACATGGTTCATAAAGTTTAAAACCAATATCTTCCAAATCCTTATTAAAATAACTCATGTTTATCCTATTAACTCTTTTTTGATAATGTTTGAATATTCATCTAATGTTTCTTCTGAGATTTTACCATAAGCTGCTCCATAAAAAAACATTGGCTCTAACTCTTTCATTCCTAACATCTTTGTTGTATAAAAACAAGAGTTTAAACACTCTTTTACACTTAATCTACCATCACCTATAAAAGACTCTTCTCTTGCACCCATAGTTGCTATTACTTGAAACTCTTTATCTTTTAAAGCTAGGGGAACAAATTCACCTTTATCATCTACAATATATGAAAAACCATAAGAGAATACCTTGTCAATCCAGTTTTTAAGTGATGAAGGTAAACTATACCAATACATTGGGAATTGAAAAACTACTTTTGAAACAGATGACAGTTCATCTTGTTCTTTTTGTACATCAATATCATATGTTGGATAAATACTATTTAAATCTTTATATATAATATTTTCTTCATTCTCTAACTCTTTTTTGAACCTACTGTTTAATACAGAATTTTCCATATCATCATGGGCCAATATAACTAATGTTTTTTTCATAAAATCTCCTTATTTAAAAGAAGTATATAAAATGCAAAAAAAATTAAATTGTAAAAAAACGACAAATATAAAAAAAGGGAAGGTAATTTAATACCTTCCCTTTTTGATTTTAGTGTTTATATAATTAATTTATATTTGTGCTATAACCTATAGCCTATTAGTTACAACCACATCCGCCACCTTGTTTAGGTGCAGAAGATGAAGTTGTGCTACAACATCCTGAACTAGCCTCTGCTTTAGGAGCTGGAGCTGCTGATGTTGAACAAGCAGATACACCAGGAGGTGTTGTTGGTTGAATAGATTCATTAGTTCTATCATCAGCCACACCTTCAACGAATGCAATTACTTTAGCAGCTGCTTCCATATATCTTTTTGCAGAAATTGATTCTGGGTTAAAGTAAGTGATTGGTTTACCACCATCTCCACCTTCTCTAATTGCTGGTTCAATTGGTAAGTTACCTAATACTTGAGTATTATATTGATCAGCTAAATCTTCACAAGTACCCATTCCAAAGATATCTGATTCTGTTTCACAAGATGGACAAATAAATCCACTCATATTTTCAACAATACCAGCTACTGGAATATGTAATTTTTGGAACATATCTAATGATCTTCTAGAATCATCTAATGCTACGTGTTGTGGAGTTGTTACATTGATACCAGCTGCAACTGGAACACTTTGAGCAAGTGTTAATTGAGCATCACCAGTACCTGGAGGCATATCAATAAATAAGATATCTAATTCTTCCCATAGAATATCTCTTAATAATTGTTGGATAGCCTTCATAACCATAGAACCTCTCCAGATTACAGCTTGACCTTCATCCATTAAAACACCCATTGACATTACAGCAACACCGTAAGCCATTAATGGTTTAGCTTTATCACCAATTACTTCAACTTCTTGACCATTTACACCCATCATTCGAGGAATATTTGGACCGTAGATATCAGCATCTAAAACACCAACTTTTTTACCTTGCATAGCTGCTGCTACGGCTAAGTTTACAGTTGTTGTTGATTTACCAACTCCACCTTTTCCTGAACTTACCATTACAATTTTTTTAATTTGTGGTGCAATATTTTTACCGCTAGTAGAGTTAGAGTTTTGCTGTGGAGCTTGTGGTTTATTAAACCCAAGTCTAGCTTCTAATCCAATAGCGTTCATACATGCATGAATATCTTTTCTTAATTGGTCTTCTACTTCTTGAGCACTTGAAGTAATATCTAATGCGATTGAAGCTAGTTTACCATCTAATTGAATATCTTTTACGAATCCAAACTCAACAATTGATTTTTGAAAACCAGGATATTTAACATTTTCTAGTTCTTTTTTAATATCTTCTATATTAGCCATAGAAAAATTCCTTTATAAGATTTTATTAATTTTTTGTATTATAATTAAAATAGGATAATTTTTGTCTTAATTAGACAAATTAATTGATTTTATCATAAAAAGTAAATTTTTTTTTACTTTTAGGTACAAAATCATTAATATTTTAGCGTAAAAGTATAAAATTTGAAGAACATAATCTTTTTTTAAACTAAGATAATTTATATAATGTATATTTTCTTATCATACACTAGACTATAGTTTAAATTTTATAATAAACTCTATTCCTTCATTAATTTTACTACTGCAAGAAATTGAACCATTTAAAGATTTTGTAACTATATTATAAATGATACTAAGACCTAAACCAGTACCACCAAATTCTCTATTTGTTGTAAAAAAGGGAGTGAATATTTTAGATAAATTGTCTTTCCCCACACCACAACCATCATCTCGATACTCAATAACAATTTCATCATTCAACTTACAAATATCTATAGAAATACTACCTTTTTCTCTATTTTTAAATCCATGGTTAAAACTATTGATGATTAAATTAGTAATTACTTGAGATATTTTCCCAGGATAAGTATATACTTCTAAAGTTCTATCACATTCAACTTTAATATCTATATCTTTTCTTTTTATAATGCTATTTAAGCTAAGAAGATTTTCTTCAATATAATCAAAAAATAAAATTTTTCTCTTATTCTCACTTGTCTGATCTACTGCAACTTGTTTAAAACTTTTAATGAGATTTGCTGCACGATCTAAATTAGAATAAATTAAATAGGAAATCTCTTTTGATGAATTTAAAAAATCTTCAAATACATCTTCTTCCATTTCATCATTCTTATATTTATCTGCTAATAAATTTATTTCATCTCGAAAATGGCTGATTCCAGTAAATCCAATACCAATTGGCGTATTAATCTCATGTGAAATACCCGCCATTAATGAGCCTAAGGAAGCCATTTTTTCTGATAAGATCAGTTGCTCTTGTGCTAACTCTAGGTGTTTTGTTTTTTCTGCTATTTTTGTTTCAAGGTTCTTATTAAAATCCTCTAATTCATTCTGAATTGATTTCGTAAATGTAATATCTTGGATTGTTCCAATTAACATAATAAGTTTCTTTGAACTATCATAAATTGGTTCTGTATTTGCAGATAAATATTTAATTTTATTATCAACTACAATTGAATATTCTAAATCATATTTTTCTTTATTTATCAGAAACAAATTAAAAGCATTAATTACTTTTTCTTTTTCCTCAGATGGTATCTTGTCAGTTAGTTGAGAATATTCTGTTATTTCAATATTTTTATTAATGTCAAAAATTTTATACATTTCTTCTGAACATAAAATCTTTTTTGTTTCTAAATTATACTTCCAGCTAGCAATATTAGCTATTCTTTGGGATTCTAAAAGTAAATATTCATTTTCTATTTCTCTTTCTTTACTTTTTAATTCTTCAGTAATATCCCTCCATGAGGATGTAGAATATATTATCTTTCCATCTTCATCTTTCACTGCTATTACATTTAGTATTACATCTATTAATGTTCCATCTTTTCTTTTCAGAATCAATTGCTTATTTACTACTTTTCCAGTTTCAACAAATTCATGAAATGCTTTTTCTACTTTTGGCATACACTTTTCAGAATACAGATTAAATATAGGCTTATTAATAATCTCATCTTCTGTATAGCCTGTTTTAGTAAGCAGTGTCTTATTACAAAACTTTACATTAGCATCAAGAGGAGAAACTGCTACATACATATCAGGAGAATTATTATATAGAATGTCAAATTTTGTTTCTACTTCTAAAAGTTTACTTTTTAGTTCATTTATATATACATCATCATTTTTCATGGAATCTCCAATTGATAAATAATATATTATATTCTAATAATAATTAAATATCTAATATTCATTATTATCGCTAAATTTGCGCTATAAAACTAATATATACTTGTCAAATATTATAAAAAGGCTTTAAATGATTAGATTATTTCTTATATTTTTATTTACTGTTTTTATTTCTTCCAATCTATTCGCATCATTAAATAAAGACGATATAAAAAGCTTTATAGAAAAAGACATGCATTTAGGTGAGCAAGACTCAAAACTACCTATTTGGCCAATTCTAGATAAAGAAAAAAAACTTTATGCTTATATATATGAAACATATAATCTAGCTCCCGTACTTGGTTTCTCAGGTGGAAAACTAAATATGTTAGTATCAATAGATTTAGAAGGAAACTTCTTAGATGTAAAAGTACTAGAACAAGATGAACCTGTATTTGTATCAGGACTTGGAGTTATTCCTTTTGTTGAGTTTTTAGACCAATACAAAGGCAAGAATCTATCTTCAAGTATAAAAGTTGGGAAAGAAACAAGTACTAGTAATACAGTCTATCTCGA
>AYRE01000094.1_pt1 | contig 10959 bp, 13 predicted proteins | sample 183791 | NCBI WGS metagenome assembly AYRE01 (sample SAMN02391470, study PRJNA226580) | bioreactor metagenome | isolation source: day 6 sample from continuous culture bioreactor with low C:N ratio... | place: Germany: Bremen | reverse complement strand
TCTTTTGATAAACCATCTAGTGATAAATCTAAGTCTTGAACTTCATCATACCATCTATAGATTTTTGATCTAATACTCCATCTATAAAGTGGGAATACTCCCTTAAATAAGGGAATCATTAGTGTTAAAAGTGGAATTAAAAGTATTTTTAATCTATCAAGATTTGAAGCTATCCAATAAGGAAAAATCTTCTCTAAAAATGTATCTCCATAAGTGAAATATCTAAAGGCTTCTTCATTCATATCTATTTCAATGTTATTAATATTAGGAAATTGATTTTCAGCTTCAAATAGAGATTTTCTTTTATGAACTTCTTTTACTTTTTTCAAGAATATTCTAATTAATTCATCTGAAAAATCTTTATTTACTACTAGAGTTGCTGTTGTTGAAAGAAGTTTAATATCACGTGATGGCATATTATTATAAATATCAACAGTGCCTTCATATAAGTTGATTGGCTCTAGATAATGAAACTTTTTACTATAAGCTATTGCTCTTTTAAAAGAAAATACAGCAATATCTTTGTTTTCTAATAACTCTTTTATAATTTTTGAATTAGCAGAAGTGACTAAAAAAAGTGCATCTAATTCATCTTTTAAAAGTTTATCCTTTGACTCTTTTGCATTAAAGTATTCAAGTTGTGCATTGTCTTTATTTATTCCATTTATTGCTAAAACTTCTGAACTTAAGTCTTTTGTTCCACTATGTTCTAAGCCTAAAGAAATTTTCTTTGATTTTAAATCTTGTATATATTGAATATCATTTAAATCTTTTTTATAAAAAAGCCATAAAGGTTCGTAATAAACAGAGGCTAGGGCTTCTATACTTTTTGAAGTATTTGTTTTTATTGTACCGTTTTGAATAAAAGCGATATCTACTTTCTTTTCATTTAGAAGTTTAATATTCTCAAGTGAGCCTGAACTTGTAACAATATTTACTTCTACATCAACTTCATGTAATAACTCTTTATATTTGATTGCAGTTTGGTAATATTGCCCATGAATAGAGCCAGTTGCTATTGTAATAACTCTTTTTGGACTTGGGTTTATAAACTGAAATGCTAAATAAAACGAAGCAATTACCAGTAATATGACAGGAATAGAGATAGTTAGAAATTTATTTTTCATTGAGTGACTCTTTTTTTAATATATATTACTTTATATTAATCTTTATTATATTTTACTAAAAGATAAATATAATTTCTTTATGATACAATGGCGAAAATTTTTATTAGGAGAAAAAATGGCAACAGTAAGAGTTGAAAGAGCATGTGGATGTTTTAGAAATTCAGATTATGAACAAGAGATGCAATTTGAAACAATTGATGAAGCTTTAGAAAAAGCAAATATGATGTGTACTGAAATGAATGAAGACTTCTGTCATAAACATAAATTTACAAGTCATTACGTTGAAGGTGAAGTAATCATCAAGATGGAAATGAACGGTTAAAATTGAATATATTATTAAAATAAGGAGACGGAAGTCTCTTTATTCTCAAAACTTTTATAGTTTTACTCTCACACAATAATTAACAAATAATCAATAGTTAAATCAAAATAAGAACATAAACTTTAATACATTGATATATATCATGCCTGTAAAAAATTAATTAAGATAATATCTTATAATAATTAAAATTTAAGGATAGATAATGAGTTTTCATGAATATATCAGAGCTGTTGGAACAGGACCTAAATCAAATCGTGAACTAACAAAAGAAGAGATGAGCGATGCAATGGAATGTATAATTAATCAAAGTGTACATAATGAACAAATTGCAGCTTTTTTATTAGGATGGAGAGTTAGGCTTGAAACAATAGAAGAACTAAAAACAACATTTGATGTGTGTGATAAATATATCACAAGAACAACTGTAGAGAACTCTATTGAATTAGGTTATCCTTTTGATGGTAAAGCTGATAATCCATATATTTTACCTCTAGTTGCTAAGTATTTAAAAAAGTTTGATTTGAATTTAGTTGTATCAGGAGATGAACTTCAACCAGCTAAAAAAGGTTTAACTATTAAAGAGTTATATCAAAATGTTAAATTTGATGATAATATACATTATTTTGATAGAAGTGAATACTTTAAAGAATTAAGTGATTTAACAAAAATTAGAAATATTCTAGGATTAAGAACAGCATTTAATACTGTTGAAAAGTTATTAAACCCTGGAAACTCACAATATGCAGTCAATGCAGCATTTCATAAACCTTATGTAACAAAATATAATGAACTATTTGGAAAAAACTATGAGCATTTAGTAATTGTAAAAGGAAATGAAGGAACACCTGAAATTTTTTCAAAATGTAAATATTGGTTAAACCAAGATGGAGTAATTACTGAACATATAATTGATCCAGAATATTTTGGAATAAACTATAAAAAGTCAACTAAAATTATTCCTAAAGAAGAGTCTTTAAATATGACAAATAATCCATGTGATGATTTAGAAAAGTTAGCTAAATTAAATGCAGCAATGTTCTTAATCGCGGCAAAAAAATCAAATGATATAAAAGATGCCTTTGATATGTTAGATTAGAATAGTTTGGAGTTTATATAGATTTATATAAACTCCGATTTTTATTTATTTTTTTGGTGGTAAAACTACTGGTACATGTTCAATACATCTAGCAGTAAAAAAACTTCTTGAATAGTTTGGCGAGCTAAACATATGATTCTCTAAAGTCCACTCATTTGATTTCTCAATTGTTACACTTTGTGCTACTTTTCTTGTAGCTCTACTTTCACAAATTACTTTTTCACCATTGTTATATGCATCTTCAACACCAAACATTCTATCTGTAGTTACATAATAATGTAAAGAAATAAATGTTGTCATAACTCCAAATACTAATAGTACACCTTTTTTATAAGCACCCTTTGGCATATATGATCTTGTAGTTACAAAAAGTGCAATTATTAGTATAAATAAAGCTATCGCTAAATAGCCTGCTTCTAGTTTTAAAAATAGTTCCATTTTACGTCATTCCTTAATTTATATATTTATCTTCCCAAGCTTTAAACTCATCACAAAAATATTTAATTCTTACTTTTTTAAATTCTCGTGATGAATAAAGTGGCATATTTGATTTATAATCTATTTCTTTAGCAATACTATCTATCACAGCTTGAGTATCTTCTTTTGTTTTTCCATGAATCATAGTAAATAAATTATAGTTCCAAGTAGGGTATTTAGGTCTTAAATAACAATGAGAAACAGCAGAGAAAGAAGCCGCAATCTTTCCAATTTCTTCGCCTTTTTCACCTTCTTCAATATCCCAAACTACCATAGCATTTGCATTAAATCCAGCTTTTCTATGATTTAGAATACAAGCAAATCTTCTCATTACTCCAGCTTCTTGGAAATCTTTTAGTGTTTCAAAGAATTCATCATAAGTAATGTCCAATTTATCAATAATACCTTTGAATGGTTCTGAGACAATATCAATATTATTTTGAGCTTCTTTAATAATATTGTAATGATGTTCATTTAAGTCAAGTTTTTTAAACTCTTTTTTTGCAACTTTTTCTTTTTTATCTTGTTTATTAGTAGTATCCAGTTTTACAGAGATTTTAAAAAGTTTTAATGTAGGTAAGATTATATAATCTTGTGCTTTTGTTAGTTTAGATAACAGCTCAACTGTCTCTTCAAGATTTGATTTAGAATTTGGAGCAATTGCTAGAGTAAACCAAATATTATAAGAGTGATTTCTCTCATAGTTATGTGAAATACCAGGATGCGAATTTAAAATAAGCACAGCATCATCAATATCTTCTTCTTTTATCTCAAAGGCAATTAAAGAAGATTTATAACCAAGTTTTTTTGTATCAAAAATTGCTGATGTTTGTCTAATTATATTGTTTTGCTTTTCCTCTTGTAGTATTCTTATTACTTCATCTTCCGTAATATTCAATTCATTAGCTATATGCTCAAAAGGTTTTTTAGTCAGTGGGAAGTTTTTCTGAACTCTATATAATATTTCATCTTTCATAGTTTTCTCCAAATTCAATTTTGAGAAAGTATATCAACTAATCTTCTTTTATGCCTTGATTTAAATTAAGAATTTAAAGATGAGTTTGTACTATAATGACTATTATTAGAATTTCTTAGGCTTTATATGTACTATTTTCTTATTTATAAGAAAAAGAGTATGGTGGAATAATGCCAAAAAGAAATAAAGCTATGATATTCTTGATAATAAACAAAGATAAGTGTTACATAAGAAGGGAGAAACGTGAAGTCAAAAAAGTTATTGATAGTGGCATTTTTTATTATATTTATGTTTTTAGGAATTACTACTTTAAAAGAGAGTATGCCATCACCTAAAAATGATAGAATATATTCTATTCTGCAAGAGCAAATGCCCTATGTAGTTGAGAAGAGAGCAGGTGGTTTAACTATTAAGAGTAAAATTACAGGAATAAAAGAAAAACCACCCGCAAAACAAATTTTTCTTAGGTTAGAGCAATTAGAGAAACAGTGGGGACAAGAGTTTTTAAGACTTAAAGGGAACAATTTAATTATTTTAAATAAAGACAAAAAAGAAGTTATGAAAATTCTATTAAAAAATTCAGATGAAATGTCGTGGGTAAAAGAATATTTTGAAATAAAATAGATATTCAAAATAAATTAATATTTACACAAACAAATAACATCTTTATATAGGAAATTAAATGCAAACTAAGTTAAAAGATATATTTTTATTCAAAAATTTATGTGATGATACATTAGATAGAATATCAGAATTTACAGTACCAGTTAAACTATTGAAGGACAATATTTTATTCTATGAAGGCGATGAGTCTGAATACCTTTATTTACTTTCAAAAGGTATTGTTAAACTATATAAAACAGCTTCAAATGATAAAGAAATTGTAATGAAGTACTTTCATGCAAATGAGCTTATTGCTGAGGTTGCAAACTTTGATAATATACCTTATCCAGCAACAGCACAAGCTTTTACTGATTCAGAAGTTTTAAAAATAGATTTTAAGAAACTAAAAGAAGTGATTTATTCAGACCCTGAATTATCATTTGTAATTCAAGCCTCACTTATTAAGAAAATTAGAAATTTAGAAAAAATAGTATTTATGCATGTAGTATTAGATTCAAAAGAAAGAATAGCAAAATACTTATGTGAATACACAGAAGACTTCTTTAATACAAAGAATATTATAGTTGCTGAAATATTAAATATTTCCCCTGAAACTTTATCTAGAATGTTAAGAGTATTTAAAAATGATGGTTTAATTGATAGTAAAGCTAAAACAGTAGATAAGAAGAGATTAGAACTTCTCTTCTCTTAAGAAGTTAAGTGGACTAGTAAGTCCACTTAATTTTTTCTCTTAATTTAACAACTTCCCCTACAACGATAATTGCTGGTGTTGGCATGTCTTTTGAATCTTCTACAATATTTTCTAAAGTTGATACTACTACTTCTTGATCAGGAGTAGATCCCTTTGATATTACTGCACATGGATAATCTTTTGATTTCCCATATTTCATTAGTTTTCTAGTAATTAATTTAATATTATGGAATCCCATTAAGAACACTAAAGTCTCATCATTTAAGAAACTTTCCCATTCAATTTGTGAAATTCTTTTATCTGGTGATTCATGTCCTGTTACAACTCTAAATGATGTAGTAACACCTCTATGAGTAACTGGAATCCCAGCATAAGCAGGAACAGAAATAGATGAAGTAATACCTGGGATTATTTCAAATTTAATATCTCTATCAAATAAATAAATAGCTTCTTCTCCACCTCTACCAAATACAAATGGATCTCCACCTTTTAATCTTACTACTTTTTCATGTTTTAAAGCTGCTTGATAAATGATTTCATTAATTTCATCTTGAGGAACAGAATGTTTACCATCTTGTTTCCCAACATAAATTAATTCACAACCTTCTTTTGCTGTTTCTAGAATTTTAGGATTAGCTAATCTATCATAAATAATAATATCTGCTTCTTGAACAATTCTAGCCGCTTTTACAGTCATTAACTCAATATCACCTGGACCTGCCCCTGTTAAATATACTTTTCCCATTTTATTTTCCATCCTCATATAAAAATATTCCCGAAGGTTTTTTGATATTAAATATTTCTCTATTTAAAAACCATTCTTTTGTGTGTATTACTGCTACTTTATTTGTATCATTTACTGAAACATATAATTGTGGTGAAACATTTGACCATCTAATATGTAGTACCTTTCCATCAAAATTAAATGTTTCAATAATTTTTAATGTTTTAGTATCAATTATTTGAATTGTAGGGAAATCTTTCCCTGAATATGTTACCGCTAAATGTTTTTTATCTGGACTTAAACTTGTAAATACTGGAAGCCCCTGCGTTTCAATATTTTTAATAAATTTAAAGTCTTTATCATAAACTAATACTTTATTATCCCCAACAGCTGGAACAAATACTTTATCTCCACCTATTGACCAGAATCCAAAGTGTGGTACTTTAAGAACCATCTTTCTTTCATCATTTAAATAAATTTTGATTTTTTTGTACGTCATTGTATCTAAATCAACAACACCATAATGACTTGAAGTAAAGAATCCAGCAATATAGTTATTATCTTTAATCATTGCATCAAAAGGAAGCTGTCCAACATCTTTGAACTCTTTATATACTTCAAATTTTGCTTTGCCTTTACCTTCATTCATGTCTTTATAAACCGAGATTGTATCATTATCCATTTGTGAAAAGATTAAATAGTCTTTATATATTTTAATTCCTACATTTTTTGAACCTGTAACAATCTTTTTTATAGGGTTTAAATCTCTATCTAAAATATCAACACTTTGATCATCATAATTTGCAACTGCAACATAGTTTTTACCAATTACAAAACCAATTGCTGATTTAGAAGTTTTATATTCACCTAGAATTTTTTCAGCTTCTGGATCAAATTTAATTACATAACCATCTCTTGAAATTACATAACCATCTTTACCTTCAAACTTAACTACTCCATGATTCATATTTCTCATGCCTTCTATATTGGTTCTTTTTAAACCATTATAAATTGTAGCTAGTGATGAATTTTCTCTTTCAACAACAAAGAATTTTTCCTTTGCTTGAATAGAAGTTAATGCAACAGTTATAAGTAAAAGTATTTTTAAGATTTTCATTTTATCTCCTCATCTCTTCATTTGTTAAATAACAAGAAGGATCTTCTTGCCATAAATCACCAGTAATTGCATATGCTCTTGCTCTTGAACCACCATTACAAATATCAATGTAATCACATGATGCACATTTACCTTTGATTTGTCTAGGTGATTGTCTTAATTTATTTAATATTTCATTTTCTTGTGATTTCCAGATTTGATCAAAAGGAGTTTCAAGATAATTTCCTATAGTAAATGGGAAGAAAGGATCTGGTTTTACATTTCCAGCCCAATCCATATTTCCAAGTCTATTTCCAGCAGAGTTACCACCCCAAGCTTTAAGTTTTTGCTCTAATAGTTCTACTTTTTGAGGGTAATCTTTTTTGAATCTTTCAAGTAACATAATGGCATCCATTTCCATATTTCCTGTAACTAGGTCAATATTTTTACCATCTTTGTAGTATTCAAAGGCTTTATTGATTATATAATCAACAAACTCTCTTCTTTTCTCTTTTGAAATATCAATATCAAGATTCTCTTTTCCTCGTCCAGAATAAACAAGATGAGATAGATATAATTTATCAACATTTAACTCTTCAACTAAATCAAACATTTTATAAAAACTATCTTCAGTCTCTTTAGTAATTGTGAATCTAATTCCTGCATTTCCACCGTGAGCTTGAATAAGTTTAATTGCATCAATTGATTTTTTATAAGAACCTTTTTGTCCTCTAAATTGATCATGAATTTCTTCAATACCATCAATTGAAATTCCAATATAATTAAATGTATCAATAATTCTATCAACATTCTTTTCAGCCACATATATACCATTTGTAGAAAGATAAGTGATAATATTGTGTTTTTTCATACACTCTGCAATATCAAAAATATCTTTTCTTAAAAGAGGTTCTCCCCCTGAGAAAATTACAAAGTTAACACCACCAGCTTTAAGTCTTGAAATAGTGGCTTCAATCTCTTCATAAGTTAATGTGTCTTTTTCATTTGCATCAGCTTTACTATAACAGTGGTGACACAATAAATTACAACGATTTGTAAAATTCCAAATCATAATTGAACCATTTAATGTTCTTGACTTTTGATCTTCTAGTGTAGATTTTATTAAGTTAGATAATCTAAACATTTATTTATCCTTTTTAGATTTATAAGACATAATAAATTTAGTAATTGCAGTCAATTCATCTTGAGATAATTTATCTTTAAAACTTGGCATTACAGATCTTTTATGACCTAGTTGTTTATATGTAGATTTTGGAGCAATAATATGCCCTTGGATTTCCCCTATTGTTCGCTTATTAGCAATTTCTTCAAATGATGGTCCAAACGCAACAGAAGTTTGGTGATGACATCCCCAACAATAATCAGTAAATACTTTTTCCCCACTTATATTTGAGGCATTTGATATAGAGAGAGAAAATACTAATAACAGAGTTGTTCTATAGAAAATACTCATTGAGTACCCCTTATGTTTAGTGTAAATAATAGTAACATAAATGAAAAATTTTATACTTGACACTCATCAATAAAAAAAATATTAATTTGGCTAAAATTATTGATATATTTGTGTAAAGGACAATTATGAAAAAGATATTATTTTCAATAACTTGTGCTTCATTATTATTTGCTAATAATTATGATTTAGGATTAGAATCCTATAAAAAACATGAGTTTAAAAAAGCACATGAATACTTCTTGAAGAGTGCGGATAATGGGAACTCTCAAGCAGCTCATAACTTATCAATTATGTATAATAATGGAGAAGGGGTTGTAAAGAATAATGATGAATCTCTTAGCTGGCTTAAAAAAGCAGTTGATTCAAAAAATACTAATGCAATGGTACAATTAGCCAATAACTATATGCAAGGTTTTTTAGTACAAAGAGACTATAAAAAAGCTGTTGCTTTATTTACAGAAGCAGCTTTATTAGGTAACTCTGAAGCCTCATATATTTTAGGTTATATGAATACTGTTGGTTTAGCATTACCTATGAATAATAAAGAAGCAATATCTTGGTATGAAAAGTCTTCGGATTTAGGAAATACTAAAGCTCAAATCAATTTAGGTTTTATGTATCTTTCTGCACAAGGTGTGAAAAAAGATCTAACAAAAGCAGCTTTTTATATTAAAAAAGCAAAAGACACTGGCAATATGAAAGCCCAATCTTTATGGGATGAATTTAAACTAGAAGAATATATAAAGGAATAGGATTATGGAAATAGTACTTACTTTAGTTTTTTCATCAGTTCTGTTAATTTTTATGGTTTATCCAGCTATGAAAATAGTTGAGTTCTGTGAAACAAAATTTGAGATTAGTGATAGAATGTACAATATTTCAACTGTTGTACTTACAATCGTTTTATCACTTATTGTAGGTTCAGGTTTATATTATTTATAACCTAAAGAATATAAAGTGTTTAAAAAATCTTCTTGATTTTTTAAACCATAAATAGGGTGAGTTAGAAAAGACTCATCTTTATATGATGCAAAAAATATACTTGGAAATTCATTTGTATAAAACAGTTCAATTGGATAAGAAGTTTTATACTCTACTGTAATTAATACATTAACAAAATTCTCATTTAAAAACTTATTATACTTTTCATTTTTAAAATACTTACCTAATATAATATTTGATGTTTTAGTTTTACTAGAAGCTATAAAAATCATAAGATTTTTCTTCTCTTTATGTGCAATATTTAAAGCTTTATCGTATGAACTATGCCACTTTATATTTTCAGAGTATAGTGATGAAAAAAGTATGATTAATAATAGAAGTATTTTATTCATGAATAAAAAAATACCCATCCGAGAGGATGGATATTTAATTTCCTAATTAAGCACCAGGAATGTGTTGTCTGTGTTCAACAGAGTATGTGAATGTTGGAGTAGTTAAGTTATTAATGTATTTAATAAATTTACCACTTACAGAATCATAAATACCAATTCTTCCAGTAGTCCACTCAGAAATCATAGTCCATTTACCGTGATTTGCTGGCTCTGCATGTAATAATCTTGGTTGAACAGGATTTTTAACTTTGTCACCTAACTTAGAAGTATATTCAACAACTTTATCTCTACCAATTTTTGGTTTAGATTCTGGGAATGTTACAGTTTTGTACTGAGTAGCATCCCAAGTTTGTAATACTTTTTTAGTTTTAGCGTCAATTAATTGACCTTCTTTCTTACCAACTTTTACAATTTTATCTGTTTCTAAAGTTTCTTTGTTAATTAAGTAAACTTCATTATACGTTGCTGGTTTACCAAGAACTGTATCTGCCCATAAATATGGTGTATCATGTGCAGTTCCGATGAATAATCCACCACCAGAAGTTTTAATTTTCTTAACAATTTCCCAGCTTGAATCCCAAATTACTACAGAACCTTGGTTCATAGTAACTGTTGCATGTAATTGTTTACCCATTTTTTTGTTATACCAAGAAGAACCTTGACCTGGATGTGGCTTAGATTTTTTACCTGTGTAAACTTTCGCTGCTAAATTTTTCTCTTTGTAATCAACGATACCCATTACATCAGAACCTTGAGATGCAATCATGTAGTATCTACCGAAATCTTCACCTTTGTCTTCATTTAAGAAGGCATCATGTAATACTTCACCAATATTTGGAACATCTCCAACAATTGGGAAATCAGGTTTAGAATAATCAATAATATATACTCTACCAGCATCTTTTAATGCCATTGCAAAGTAAGGACCGTAAGGTGTATCAGCTAATGATGCAACTCTTGAAGCTTCAATTTGACCTTTCATATTAATTACTGCTGATGTATCATACGCTTTTAATGG
>AYRE01000093.1_pt1 | contig 11005 bp, 12 predicted proteins | sample 183791 | NCBI WGS metagenome assembly AYRE01 (sample SAMN02391470, study PRJNA226580) | bioreactor metagenome | isolation source: day 6 sample from continuous culture bioreactor with low C:N ratio... | place: Germany: Bremen | reverse complement strand
AAATCAGATGTTTTTGGTAGATTAGGTGGAGAAGAATTTGCTGCAGTATTACCAAGTACTTCATTAAGAGGTGCATTAATTGTTGCTGAGAATATTAGAAAAGAGATGGAAGCTTTAGAATATAAGACAGCAAAAAAGCAACTTGTTAAGTTTACAGTTAGTGTTGGGGTATCAATGTTATGTTCAACTGATAATGATTTAGAAACTGTATTACATAAAGCAGATTTAGCTTTATATGAAGCCAAAAAACTTGGACGAAATAGAGTTGAAGTTTATGAAGAAGTTTCTGAATAATAACAACAATAATTTTTACTAAAAATGAAGTAATAAAATAGTATTATAAATCCTTAATTTTAAACAAAAAAAGGATTATTTCGTGTTAGAAATATTTGTAATAGCATACTGCTTATATTTTGCATTTCACATCTATACTTCATTTATGCAAGTTGGATATGTTAAAAATGCAAAAAACTTAGAACCAATTATTTTAGATTCAAGCAAATACAAAGAAGCTGCAAACTACTCAATTGAAAAAGAAAAAATATCTATTGTTTCATCATTTTATGAATTTGTAATTTTCTTAATGTGGATTGGCTTTGGATTATCTGCTTTAGACTCTGTAGTTACAACTACAAACCCATGGCTTAAAGCCGTAATTTTTATTGATTTATTTATCATTATTAACTGGATTTTAACTCTTCCTTTTGATATTTACTCAACATTTAAATTAGATAAAAAATATGGTTTCTCTAATATGACAGCATCTTTATTTATAAAAGATACTCTTAAAACTGGACTTTTATTTATGATTTTTGGATCTTTAGTTATTGCTGGAATTTCATTAATTATTGAAAACTTACCAGCTTGGTGGATTTGGGGATTCGCATTTATATTTGCGGTTATTATTATAATCAATATGGTTTACCCATTAGTTAGAGATAAAATGTTTGATAAATTTGAGCCATTAAAAGATAAAGAATTAGAATCAAAAATTGAAAAATTATTAGATGAAGTTGGTTTCAAAAGCTCTGGGGTTTTCTCAGTAGATGCAAGTAAAAGAGACAATAGACTTAATGCATATTTTGGTGGTTTAGGTAGTACTAAAAGAGTTGTATTATTTGATACATTAGTTGAAAAACTAAGTCATAATGAGTTATTAGCTGTATTAGGGCATGAACTTGGACACTTTAAAAATGGTGATATTATTAAAAATATTGGTATTATGGGTGTTGTTATGTTTGTATTCTTTGCTATTTTTGGAAATCTTCCTGAATCATTATTCTTAGGATTATCACTTAATCAAGAGCCAGCAACAATTATTGCTGTATTCATGATTTTTTCACCAATATTATCATTTTTCTTAATGCCTTTAATTTCTATGATTTCTAGACATAATGAATATGCTGCTGATGAATTTGGTTCAAACTTAGCATCTAAACAAGATTTAGTTAGTGCATTATTGAAATTAGCAAATGAGAATAAATCATTTCCTTTATCTCATCCTATTTATATTTTCTTCTATTACTCTCATCCCCCATTAGTTGAGAGATTCAAAGAGCTTGGTTTCGATGTAAACAATAACTCTAAAGATGCTTTAAAAGAAGATTTTGTAGATGTTGATTAATAGTACTTTTGATATAAACTATCTTAGTATTTCACTTATTATATTTGTCATTGTTGCAGTTCTTGCAACATGGCAAATAGTAAAACAAAAATATAAAACAAAACTTTTAAAACTAGAACAAGAAGCTATAACTAAAATAAACTCTCTAGAATCTAAAACAGATATCTTAAATAATATAAATGAAAATCTAAAAGATAAAATAGACACATTTGAAACTCACTCAAGAGAAAATTTAGAAAACTTAGAAAAATCATATCAATTAAGATTGTCAAAACAAGAAGAGATTTTTTCTAATAAAGAAGATCAGTTATATCGAGAATTTGATATAAAAGAAGAGAATTTTAATGAAAAGATATCTTTATTAGAAAACTCTAAAGCTCAATTAAAACTAGAATTTGAAAGTCTTGCAAATAAACTATTTGAAGAAAATCAAAAAAAATCTAATACAAATCTAAACCAAGTTGTTACTTCTTTTAAAGACCAATTAGATACTTTTGGAAAAAGAGTAAATGATATTTATAATGATGAAACAAAACAAAGATCATCACTATTAACAGAAATTAAAAACCTAAAAGAGTTGAATAATCAAATCTCACAAGATGCTCTAAATCTTACAAAAGCCCTAAAAGGTGAAAACAAAACCCAAGGTGATTGGGGAGAGATGATTCTATCAAAGATTCTAGAACAAACAGGTCTTAGAGAAGGAAAAGAGTATTCTACTCAAGGTTCATACACAGATCACGAGGGTAAAAGATTAAGACCTGATGTTATTGTACATTTGCCTCAAGATAAAGATATTGTAATTGATTCCAAGGTTTCATTAAATGCATATTTAAAATATATTGAATCAGAAGATGTTAAAATAAAAGAAGAAGCTACAAAAGAGCTTACAAAATCTTTATATGCTCATATTAAAGGTCTTAGTGCTAAAAGTTATGAAGATATTGATGATGTTAAAACTTTAGATTTTGTATTAATGTTTATTCCTATTGAAGGAGCTTTTATGCTTGCTGCTTCTAATGATAATCACTTATTCAAAACTGCTTTTGAGCATAACATAATGTTAGTATCACCTTCTACACTGTTTGTAACACTTAGAACAATAGAGAATATTTGGCGATATGAACACCAAAATGAGAATGCTTTAGATATTGCTACTAAAGCTGGCTTCTTATATGACAAGTTTGCTTTATTTGTGAAAGATTTAGAAGATATAGGAGCCAATATTTCTAAAACACAAAAAGCCTATGATGGAGCAATAAATAAACTCTCTACGGGTAATGGAAATCTTCTTAAAAGAAGTGAAGCTCTACTTGAATTAGGTGTAAAAACAAAAAAGAAAATTGATACAAAAAAATTATTAGGAGATGAAAATGGACTTAGCGATTAGTTTTGCAAATAATCTTTTAGCCTTATTAGATGCATTTTCAATATATGTAATATTAGGTCTGTTTATTGCAGGTATTTTAAAACAAATAGTACCAGATGATTTTGTTTCTTCTCATTTAGGAAAAGACTCAACAAGTTCAGTGGTAAAAGCTACATTATTTGGAATACCTCTTCCTGTATGTTCTTGCTCAGTAATTCCTCTGGCACAAGGCTTACGAAAAGAGGGTGCTAGTAAAGGTGCAGTTCAGAGCTTTTTAATCTCAACTCCTATTACTGGAGTTGATTCAATTTTAGCTACGTATTCATTATTTGGTTTTGTATTTACTCTCTTTAGAGTTGTATCGTCTATAATCATTGCAATTACTGTTGGTTTAGTACAAAACTTCTTTGAAAAAGAATCAAAAAATAAAATAGAAGAAAAAGTTGAAGTAAGCTCTTGTTGTTCTAGTTCTTCTTGTTGTGATAGCAATCAAACAGAAAAGAAAAAGTTCTCTATAATCAAAGTTTTTAAATATGGATATGGAACACTATTTTCAGATATGGCAAAAGCTTTATTAATAGGGCTTATTTTAGGGGCTTTATTTATTACTTTTATGCCTGAAGAATATAGTAAAATACTATTTGATAATCAGTTTTTAACATATATAGTTGTTATGTTATTTGCTATGCCTTTATATACTTGTGCAACAGCATCTTTGCCAATTGCGGCAGCTTTAATGATGCAAGGTATGAGTGCGGGAGCTGTGTTTATATTCTTAACAGCAGGGCCTGCTACTAGTGCAGTTACTATGAGTATAGTATATAAAATGTTAGGTAAAAAATCTTTAATTTTATATATAATTACTATTTTTGTATTAGCCTTATGTTTTGGTATGGCTTATGATACTTTTTTAGGAGAACTAAGTATTTTAAATGTATCTATGATTCATGAAGAAAGTTCATTACTAGAATCACTTGCTTCTTTATTAATGTTAGTATTGATTTTTTATCATTTATTTAAAAACAAATTTAAGAAAGAAGAACCTAAAAAAACAGCAACTTTTAGCAATAAAGCTGATAATAGACATATTTCTACGCCTAAAAGTGTAGATTTCACTAAATCTACGTTTTCTATTAAAAAAGACTGATTCTCATATTGTCTTATTAACCAAAAGTGTTGTAGTATATTCTATATACACTTTTGGAAGCTATTATGGATAATTTATTACACTACTTAAATCAAAGTCCAACAGTTTTTTTTATTTTGAAAAAAGATATAAATTGGCGATTAGAATACGTAACAAATAACGTATTAGATATATATGGACATAAAGCAAAAGAATTTATGGAAAACAAAATTAGACATGAAGATTTTATTCATGAAGACGATTTAGAAAAATTCTTATGGCAAAGAACTCAAGTCTCAAAAACTTCAAATGACGAATTTATTTATAAACCATATAGGATTGTAAAAAACAATCAAGTTATATGGGTTAGTCATGTTACAAAAATCATTAGAAATGAAAAAGGTGAGTTAAGTCATTATTATGGTTATATTACTGATATAACTGCTGAAAAAGAGTTATATAATCAATTAGAACTAACAGAGAATATATTAGATACTATTTTCAATAATTCTTTTAACTCAATAGTTTTATTAGATAAAGATTCTAAAATTCTGAAAATAAATGACACTTCTTTAAAAATATTAAATCAAAAAGAATCTAGTATCATTGGTAAAAAACTATCTTCTTTATCATGGTGGAAAGACTCATGTAAAAAAAATATTGATTTAGAAATATCCATGGCCTCAAAAGGTACAAATCTTCAAAATAAAAAAACTTTTATTGATAGTAATGGGGAAGAAATATTTATGGATTTTTCTTATACCCCAATATTTAATGACAATAATGAAGTAATTTATATTGCTTGTGAAGGTCATGATATAACTCAGGCTGAATTAACAAGGAAAAGTTTAGAACAATATGTAAAAATTGTAAATGAAAATATTCTGATTAGTATTGCCGATAAAGACGGGTTTATTATTGATTTAAGCGACGCTTATAGTAAGTTTACTGGTTATAGTAAAAAAGAGCTAATAGGAAAAAAACACAATATCTTTAAACATCCAGAAAATGATGATTATATTTTCCGTGAACTTTGGGAGACAATTCTAAAAGGTCGCATATGGAAAGGTGAACATCAAAACGTAAAAAAAGATGGTTCAATGTTTTGGGTTGAAAACTCAATAACACCAAATCTTGATGAAGATGGAAATATTTTAGGCTTTACATCAATTTATAATGACATTACAGATAAAAAAGAGATATCAAAACTATTAATTACTGATTATCTTACAAAAATACATAACAGAAGACATTTTAATACAACCTTTGATATTGAATTAAAAAGAAGTAAAAGGGATTCTAAAAACATCATATTTATGATTTTGGATATAGATTATTTCAAACAATACAATGATACTTATGGACATGATGCCGGTGATAAAGCTTTACATGAAGTTGCACAAGCCTTAAAATATACTTTGAAAAGATCACATGACTTTGTATTTAGACTTGGTGGTGAAGAATTTGGAATTATCACCTCTGGCATTGATTTAGAAGGTATTGAAGTATTATCTAAGTATTTAAGAGAAAGTATTGAACACTTAGAAATTGAGCATAAAGAGAGTAAGGTTAATGATTTCTTGACAATTTCTATTGGAGTTAAGATGGTTGAAAGTACATCAGCACTAACTCAAAATGAAATATATCAGTTAGCAGACAAAGCTTTATATAAAGCTAAAAATAATGGCCGGAATACTGCTGTAATTTGTAAAGAGAGAGAAGAAACATTTTAATGTTTCTTCTTTGATATTATTTTAGATCGTTTAATAATAAAATATCCACAAAGTCACCTTTTTTGATATCTTCACTATCGTCTTTTTGAATTAAAAGTGCAGGACTTTCTAACATATTTGTTAAGATTGCACTTGTTCCTTTTTTCTTACCATCAAAATTCACTTGATACTCATTATTTGTATATTCTACATTACAAGCAGTAAATATTGTTTTTGGCATTCTTCTTGGGAAATCTTGAGAGATTCTAGCTTTTACAATTGGTAGTTTTTCATTTGAATTTCTGAATCTATAAATTAATGGTAGTACATATAAGATTGCACATACAGTTGATGAATAAGCAAAACCTGGTAATGCAATAATTATCTTTCCATCTTTAACTGCTGCTAATAAATGCATCCCTGGTTTAATTGTAACACCATGGAATAAAACTTCTGCTTTTAGTTTATCTTTTATTACATCTTGTACAAAATCATAATCACCAACAGATACTCCACCAGTAGTAATTACAACATCAGATTTATCTAAAGCTGTTTCTAGTAAGTTTGTAATAGAGTCAATATCATCTTCAACAATACCCATTTGTAATGTATTAGCACCAGCTTTTTTACATAAAGCTTCAATAGTTAAATGGTTTGAACTTCTAATTTGTGCATCATTAGTTTGTACTTCACCTAAATCAAGGATTTCACTTCCAGTACTAGCAATTGCAACTGTAGGATTCACAATAACAGGTATTTGAACAATATTTAAAGAAGCTAATACTCCAACTTCCGCAAAACCAACTACAGTTCCTTTTTTAATAAGAACTTCATCTTTAGCATAGTTTTCACCAATAGCTCTAGTAGCAAATCCAAAAGGTACTTCTTTTATAATTGTAATTTCATCACCATTAACTTCTACATTTTCAATAGGTATTAATGTATCACTTCCTTGTGGCATTAATGAACCTGTAAATGTTTTAATACAAACACCCGTTTCAACAATTGACTCAACAACAGTTCCTGCAGGGTTTTTATCAATAATTTTTATTGTTTTATTTGATTGATCGACATGTTTTATTGCATATCCATCCATTCCAGATGTTGGAAATTCTGGACTATTGTGATCTGCAATTATATCATTTGCAATAACACTTCCAATAGCATTGATTAAGAACTCTTTTTGAGTAGTAGGTTTTGATAGATTAATATTGTTTAGTATCTCTAGTGACTTATCATAATTTATAAATTCTCTCATTTCATTCTCCTAAATAGTAAATGAAATATTACCAAAAAATAAATAATTGTTACTTAATTTGTGTGTGAGTAGATATGTAGTTTAGCAAAGCACTAGAAGATATAAAATATTTCTAGTTATTTTGCATTTTGTGTAATAAATTCTTTGTATTTTAACGCAGTATTATAACTTACTTGTGCTTCTTTAGCTACTGAATAAACAGTGATTTTTTGATTAAACATTCTCATCATATTTACAGATGCTTCAATTTTTTTCTTTGCAACTTCTTGTCTAGTTTTAGTAGCTTTTTTAGTTGCTTTACTTTTTTTCTCAGTCAAACTTTTTTGATATTTATCTTCTTCAATGTGAAGTTTTTTATATAATTCAGCTTGTCCATGATCTTTACAAAGTTCTTGTAATATTTTTAAATCTTTTACCGTTACTGTGATTCTGATTTGAAAGCCTTTTAAAATTTTTTGGGCGGGAATTATAACGATAAAGCATTAAAACCTGCTAAATATAAGATGAATTTAGAATAAATTTAAATATTTAATATCGATATAACCAACTGAAACATAAAATTTTAAGTTTTTACATTTGGTTAGAATTGTATTTGTGAACCATGATTTGTTGAAATAACATATCTGCAAAACCTACAGGTAATTCTGGGTTCTCATTCTCAACTGTAATAATAATATTTCTGATTTGATCTTCTGTCATATTAACAGCCATAGGCAAAATTGTTTCTGCGATTTTTTCTTTAAAGATTTCTTGTTCTTCTGTTGTCATTATTATTTCTTTGTAGTTGAGATTAGTATGAAATTATATAGTTTTTATCTAAAATCTTAGTAAAAAATTACAATAAATTACATAAAATCTATTATTCTTTGTTACTTAAGTAAAAAGGCTATTTAATTCAAGTTAATTGGCTAGATTTATGTGAATAATAAACATTTTTTATAATCAAAGATTTTTTTATTAGTAAAAAGTGAAATCTTGAGTACTTTTTAGATATAATTGCAAAAAAATTTAAATAGGATTTATATCTTGATTGAACTAAGTAAAAAAATATCTAAATTAGTGGGAAAAACTAACGCAGAATACGGTCTTGTAAAAGAAGGCGACAAAGTATTAGTTGGATTCTCAGGAGGGAAAGACTCTCTTACATTATTACACTCTTTAAACCATATGAAAAGAGTTGCACCATTTGATTTTGAATTCAAAGCTGTAACTGTAACTTATGGAATGGGTGAGCAAGTACAATTTTTAGCTGACCATTGTAAAGAACATGGTATTGAGCATGAAATCGTTGATACTGAAATTTTTGAATTAGCTGGTGAAAAAATCAGAAAAAATTCATCTTTCTGTTCATTTTTCTCAAGAATGAGAAGAGGGTACATTTATTCAACTGCATTAGAGCAAGGTTATAACAAAGTAGCCCTAGGACATCACTTAGATGATGCAATGGAATCATTCTTTATGAACTTCTTCTACAATGGAACTATGAGATCAATGCCTCCAATTTATAAAGCAGAAAATGGACTTGAAGTAATTAGACCACTAATCTTCTGTAGAGAGAGACAATTAAGAGCATTTGCTGATAAAAATGAAATCAATGTAATTGGAGATGAAGCATGTCCAGGACTTAGATTTGATGTTAAAATGCCTTATGCAAGAGCTAAGTCAAAAGATTTATTAGCAAAGCTAGAAGAAGATAATCCTCAAATTTTTGTTTCAATGAAAGCCGCATTCTCAAATATTCAAACATCTACATTCTTTAATAAAGAAGACTTAGATTATTCAAAAGAAGATTAATACATGAAGTTATTAATCTCATCTTGTTTATTAGGTGAAGATGTGAGATATGATGGAGGTAATTCATCTATTGCTATGGGTGCAAAATTTACTTTTTCTCAGAAAGAACTATTTATGGATATTCTTTGTGATAATGAAATTTATTCATTCTGTCCAGAGGTTTCAGGTGGTCTAAGTACACCAAGACCTGCTGCTGAAATAGTAAGTGCAAATAAACCTTTTAAGGTTTTAACAAAAGAGCAAGAAGATGTTACTATTCCTTTTTTAATTGGTGCAAAAAATACTTTGGACTTATGTCTTAAAGAAGGTATTAAAGTAGCTCTAATGAAATCAAAATCACCTTCGTGTGGAAATATTAAAATTTATGATGGAAGTTTCTCTGATTCTTTAGTAGATGGACAAGGTCTAAGTGCTAAATTATTAGAAGAGAATGGAATTGTGATTTTTAATGAAACTCAATTAAGTGAGTTAAAGAAATTTATAAAAACTAATTCTTAGTTTTTATAAATAAAATATATCTTATAAATTCTCATTTACAAGATTAGATAGTTTTAATGGATCAAGTGCTCCACTAACTCTTTTTATCTCTTCTCCTGCTTTATATACTACAAGAGTGGGAATAGATCTAATATTAAATTTAGCCCCTAAGTTTTGATGTTTTTCAGTATTTACTTTTACAAATAACGCTTTTAATGGATATTTTTGAGCTACTTCATTAAAAATTGGAGCCATCATTTTACATGGACCACACCAAGGTGCCCAGAAATCAACTATTACTGGAATATCTGAGTTTACAACAACATGATCAAAATTTGATTCATCTAACTCTATTGGATGAGTTTCTAATAAAGAATTCTTACATGAACCGCAATTTGCTTTTGCATAAGAATCTTTTTTGGGAATTGCATTTATTTTTAAGCATGATGGACAAACCACGTTTACTTTAGTCATTAATTTAAGCCTTTATATTTAATAATGTATCTGTAACTGCTTGTTGAGTGATAATACCTTGAGCATTTGCTTCATAGGCAATTACTTGAGGAATTTGTCCAACAATTGAGTTTATAAAATCTTGAGTTACTTCTTGTGTTTGAGGGTCACCTGTAATATTTGCAACTTCTGCTAAATTGCTAGCCATTTCATTGACTTGCATTTGAGCTGCAACCATACCATTTAGGTTATTGTTTGTTATTTGCATAATCTTCTCCTTCCTCTTGTTTATTTAGGATAAGCATTTTATTCAAATTAGCTGCTCTTGCTATTGCAGCATCTGCACTACTTAATTCACTTGGAGCACCTGCTGCATTTGCTAGTTTATCTAGTTTTGCTAGGGCTGCTTCTTCATCTTGTGGAATTGAAGTATCTAATCTTACATGTCCACCTGTAGCGTATAGTTTGCCATCAGGTCCTGTTTGATAGTTATATGAGATTGCGCCTTTCGTATCACCAGCAGCAGCGTGTTGTTGTTCATGAGCTTTTGTTTGGGCATCAAGAGTTTTAAACTTTTCTAATACCCTTGTATAATCATTTTCATCATAATTTTTACCACCAATATCATTACTTAAAGAAATAGTATCTTTTTTTTCAAAAAGAGATTGTTCTTCTTCTTTTTTATCAATAGCCGCAAGTTCAGATTTTTTTGTTGCTATTTGTTGATATATTGATGATACTGATAAATAGTCATTAGCTAGCTGCATAAATCAACCTCAAAATATTCTTAATATAAAGTTTAGCGAAAAATACAGATTTTGTAAATAAAAGGAAGTTTGACTAATTAAAGCCAAACTTCAATATGAGATTAGTAGTTTACCGCTACTTTGTAGTTAGGATCATTTTCTTCATAAGTACAAAATGGACCAGCATTTTTTAGTATTTTTTTACAATCCTCACTTAAGTGTCTAATTGTAAGTTTTTTACCTGCATCTGCATATTTTTTAGTAATAGTGTCAATTGCTTCTACGCCAGAAATATCCATAACTCTAGCATCTTTAAAGTCTAAAACTACAATTTCTGGGTCATGTTTAAGATCGAATAATTCAAAGAATGAAGTTGTTGAACCAAAGAATAATGGACCATCAAATTCATAAATTTTAGTGTCATCATTTTCTCTGTAAGTTCTTGA
>AYRE01000092.1_pt1 | contig 11047 bp, 8 predicted proteins | sample 183791 | NCBI WGS metagenome assembly AYRE01 (sample SAMN02391470, study PRJNA226580) | bioreactor metagenome | isolation source: day 6 sample from continuous culture bioreactor with low C:N ratio... | place: Germany: Bremen | reverse complement strand
TGATAAAAGCAAATATGTACAAAAATCAGTAGCTAATAATCTTAATGACATATCTAAAGACAATGCTCAAATTGTAATTGATTTTGTGAAAAATAACCTAGGACAAACAAAAGATTTAGATTGGATATGTAAACATGCAAGTAGAACACTACTTAAAAAAGGAGATAAACAAATACTTCCTTTATTTGGTTTTGGTGATTCTTCTCATGTGAATATTACAAATTTAGAATATCATAATAGCCTAAGTTTTGGAGATGATTTTATTTTTGACTTTACTTTAAATAGTGAAGAAAACTTAGGTAATCTAAGAGTTGAGTATGGAATACATTATAAAAAAGCCAATGGAAGCCACTCAAAAAAAGTATTTATGATTAGTCAAAATAGTATAAATGAAAAAGAAAAAAGTTTTAGGAAAAAACAAAGTTTCAAGAATATGACCACAAGAAAACATTATTCAGGTGAGCATTATATTAGTATTATTATAAATGGAATAGAGAAAGAAAAGAGGAGTTTTTATTTAAATGACACCAGCAATTAATTTATTAAAAAAGAATAAATGTGACTATAAAGTTCACAAATATGACCATGATCCAGAGAATACAAACTTTGGATTAGAAGCAGCACAAAAACTAAATCTAAATGAGAAACAAGTATTTAAAACTTTACTTGTTGAGCTTAGTCCCAAAGAATTAGCTGTGGCAGTAATTCCTGTATCAAACCAATTAAGTCTAAAAGAGATAGCAAGTGCTTTAAAATCAAAAAAAGCAATAATGGCAGATAAAGACGAAGCTCAAAAAGTAACTGGTTATTTACTTGGAGGTATTTCTCCTCTAGGGCAGAAAAAAAGATTAAGAACAATTATTGATCAAAGTGCGAATGAATTTGAAACTATTTTTGTAAGTGGTGGAAAAAGAGGTTTGGATATTGAAGTTAAACCAAATGATTTAATTAAACTACTAAATGCAAGTTTCTATAAAGTTACAGCACAATAACAAATAATTTTATAAAAAACAAAAGTATACTTATTTAATATTGTCTTAACTTATAAAGAGTACTATTTTATAAAGACTATTTATATTAAAGGAAGTATACTATGGCTACATCGGACATTCAGGCAATATGCTCTCAACTTTTAACTCCTGATGATTTAGCAGTTAGTGATGAACTTTTTGATCAAGTTCTAAAAGAGAATATTGTTACTCAAATACTAAATACAAAAAAATCAAAATACGTTAAAATTTATTCAAATGAAAAACTTTTTTTATCTCATATAACACCCTTATTGCATAATATAGGTTTTGAAATTATTGATGAAGTTACATATAATGTTTCAAATAATAAAGAAGAGATATATATTTCAAGATTTAATTTAAATGTACATGATGAAAATAGGTTAGAAGAGGCTAAAAGTAACTTAGAAAATATTATTACGAATACTTTAAAAGATACAAGTGTAAAACATTCAAAAGCTTTTTCTTTGGTATATACTCAAAACTTAACACTAAGAAAGATTATGCTTTTACGAGCATTTATTGAGTATATAGATCAAGCAGTTCTTACTATAAACTCTGCAACAATTCTAAATACATTAACAACTCATGATAGTTTAGCTTGTCTATTTGTTAAATACTTTATTACAAAGTTTAAACCAGAAGTAAAAAATAGAAAAACTGAACTTGATGAAATTGAAAAAAGTATTAGAGCAAAAATTAAAGTCATTCCTCAAATTATTGATGACAGAATCTTGAATTTAACTTTACTATTTTTAAAATCATTATTAAGAACAAACTACTTTTTAAATAAAGAGACAATTTCATTTAAAATTGATACAAAAACATTTGGGAAAGACCTAAAAGGTTTACAACCAAATTTAGAAAACTTTATCTATCATCCTGATTTTTATGGGGTTCATTTAAGAATGTCAAAAGTATCAAGAGGTGGATTAAGATGGTCAGATAGACATGATGATTATAGACAAGAAGTTAAATCTCTTATGATTACGCAAGAGGGTAAAAACTCTATCATTATTCCTGATGGTTCAAAAGGCGGATTTGTAATTAATAAAGAAAGTTCAGATGTTACAAAAGAGTTATTTACTTATATATACTCTGAATTTATTAATGCCAATTTAGATTTAGTTGATAATATGAAAGATGGCAATATTGAAAGGAATGAAAATATTGTTGCTTACGATGGTGAGGATCCTTATTTTGTAGTTGCTGCTGATAAAGGTACTGCTGCTATGAGTGATATTGCTAATAATATTGCTATTAAAAGAGGATATTGGTTAGGTGATGCTTTTGCTAGTGGTGGAAGTAATGGTTATGGTCATAAAGATTTAGGTATTACAGCTCGTGGTGCTATTATGTCTTCAAAAAGATTCTTTATTGAAGATGGAGTTGATATTTACAAAGATGAAGTATCTGTTGTAGGTATTGGTTCTATGAGTGGAGATGTATTTGGTAATGGTTTAATTGAATCAGAAAAATTCAAACTTGTTGCTGCAATTTCACATAAAGATATTTTTATTGATCCTACACCAGATATTAAAAAATCATACATTGAAAGAAAAAAACTATTTGAATCAAAAAATGGTGGCTGGGCTAATTATGATAAAAAAGTAATATCAAAAGGTGGGGGAGTATTTAAAAGAAATGATAAAGAGATTGAATTATCTACTGAAATTAAAAAACTTTTAGGTACAACAAAAAAGATTATATCAGGGGAAGAACTTTGTAGAAGGCTTCTTACTTTAGATGTTGACATGTTATTTAATGGTGGTGTTGGTACTTATGTTAAAGCAAGTGATGAAAATAATCTTGATTTAGGTGATAAACAAAATGAAGCTGTAAGGGTTGATGCCAATGAAATCAAAGCAAGAATTATTTGTGAAGGTGGAAATCTTGGATTTACTCAAAGAGCAAGAATTGAATATGCTTTAAATGGTGGAAGAATACATTTAGATGGTATTGATAATGCTGCTGGAGTTAACACTTCTGATCATGAAGTAAACTTAAAAATTTTACTAAATAGTATAAAATCACAAGGTATATTAACAGAAAAGCAAGTAAAAGAAACACTAGATTCTTTAACTGAACAAGTTGTTGATATGGTTTTACAAAGTAATTATGATCAAGCTTATGTGATCTCTATTGATGAGCAATTCTCTAGAAGATATCCAAATGATTATATTAAATCTATAGAAGTATTAGAAAATAATGTAGAAGCATTTAATAGAAGAGATTTTTATATTCCTAAGAATGAGAATATGAATGAAATTATTGATATTCATGGTTCGATTGTAAGACCAGTATTAGGTTCTTTACTTTCTTATTGTAAGATTTTTGTTAAAAAAATATTATTTGAATCTACATTAATTGATGAACAGTTCTCTTTACAGTACTTAACAAGATATTTCCCTAAATCTTTTGTTGGTGCTTATGAGTTTGAGATTACAAGTCATCCATTGAAAAAAGAGATAGTTTCAACAGTAATGGCTGATATGATTATTAATCATCAAGGTGTTACATTTATTTCTGATTTTGAAAGATTAGGATTAGAAAGATTTTTATTAAAAATTAAATCATATTTAATTGTAAAACAATTATTTGGAGCTAGAACAATTAGACAGAAAATTTATGATCAAGATTATGTAATGCCAATTGAAAAACAATACAAACTTGTTAATAAATTAGAATATACACTTTATGCAAGTACTAGATGGATGGTTAAATATTTAAAGAAAAACCAATTGGATTCTGCTCATATTTTGGATCATCAAGAAGAGTTATTCCAACTTTTATCAGAAGTGCATAATCAAAAAGTTGAAGCTTTAATTCCAAATGATGAAAACTTTAATCAGTTCTTCTCTGTAATTGATTATTTAAGATTTGCAATTGCAGCGATTATAATCAAAGAAGATACTCATCATTCATTTAAAGATGTAATAGTATTATTTTACTCATTAATCCATGAGTTTAATATCTTAGAGATTGTATTAGCATTAAATAAAGTAAAAATAACAAATCACAGTGATATGACATTAAGAAATCAAGTTTTACAATTTATAGAATTTATTGTTGTTCATTACACAAAGAAAATTTTAGATTTCCAAAGAATAAATGAAGAGCCAGATGTTGCATTTGCAAACTTTATTACAAATGAAAAAGAGACATTCTATAAAGTACGAGAACAACTTGATACATTTATGGTGAAAGATGTAAAAGATATTAAAGAGATTGCAATCACTGTAAATCAATTAATGGTTTCACTTATATAAGTTTTAGTTATAATAATAACTTGATTGTTAAATTATAATTAGTTATACTTATGAAAAGAAAGGACTAATTATGAAAAAAGATGATTTAGATAATGAACTTAGTATGGACAAGATTGAAGATTATGATGGTAAAGAATCTAGTGAAAAGAGAAATACAGTAAGAACTGTAATAATTTTATGTTTAGTATTGGGTGCAATTTTTGCATACTTTAAAACAACTTCTTTACCAAATGATTATATTGGAACTAGCGAAAACCCTGGAATAAACACGTCAAAAAAATAATTTTTTGACCTGTTTATACAATAAAAAATATGTATCCTCATTTAAATTAAATGTATTAATAAGTTATTTTTATCCAAAGGTAAAAAGTAATTTACTCTCTTCTATGCAGAATATAGTATCAGAAAAGTGTCATAAATGCCATAATTTCGAGATTCTTTATTTGAGTATAAACTCAATTTAAAAATAAAAATGAATTAAGTCAATGAGTTTGTATAAATTAAATAAAAATAAATAATAATATAGTACAATTAAAAAATAAAACTATATTTATACTACATAAAAATATTATCCATTATAAAAAAGAGAAGGAAAGGCTATATTGTGAGTAAAGTAAAAATATTACTAATTGAAGATGAAAAGATGATAGCGCAGAATCTTAAATCTGTTATTGAAAATTTTGGTTATGAACTTGTTGGTATTGCAACAACAGGAGAAGAAGCTTTAGAAATTGCATTTGATAAAAATATTGATATTGTAGTTTCTGATATAGAAATTAGAGGATTAACTGATGGTATTGATATTTCAAAAACTCTTCAAAATACTTATAACTTACCAATTATTTTTACAACAGCATATAATGATGAAGAAAAAATCAAGAGAGCATCTTCTGTAACAAATTTAGTAGGATATTTAGTAAAACCTATAAGAATTGATGAATTAGATACTTTAATTAAAATTGCTATTTCAAAATATAAAATCTTAGAAAAACGAAACCTAAAAGATATTGCTTCTTTTTATAAATATGACTATGAAAATAAAAAGATTTATATTGACGAAGAGGAGATTTCTCTTACTAGAAATGAGAGTTTATTATTATCACTATTATTAAATACTACTGAAAAGGTTCTATCTTATGAATCAATTAATAGTGCAATATGGAAAGAACAAAAAGGTTCTGATGTAGCACGTAGACAATTAGTTCATAGATTAAAAACTAAATTAGATAAATTACCAATTCTTTCTGAAAAAGGTATTGGTATTTATATTAAAGAGTAAGTTAAACTTACTCTTCTGTATTCATCATCCAGATTGAAAATACATCTAGATAATTCCAAAAAGATTCTTTTAATTCTTCTGGCATATCAAGTGGTTTTAATATCATAATATATGATTCTAGCCAAACTCTTCTAGCTTCTTGAGTAATAGCAAACGGTGAATGTCTCGCTGCCATCATAGGTTTCCCTCTATTTTGATCAAAATGTCTAGGTCCTCCACAGATTTGAATAAAGAAATCAGCTGAATGTTTTTTTGCTAGCTCAAAACCTTCGTCACTAGGTGGAAAAAGTCCTTTAATATTACTTTCTCTTAAAATATCATAATGATCTGAAATAAGTTTTCTCATTCCATCTTCACCTAAAAATTCTAATACCTTTGGACTAGGAATTTGAACAGGAGGTCTTGTTCCAACTTGTGCTGGTGTTATTGTATATTCCATTTATTAACCTTTAAAACTTAAAATTATTTATATTTATTATGCAAGTTACTTGCAAAGTAATAATACAATCATCCTCTAAAATATAATCTTAAAAATATTTATAATTAAAAAAAAGATTAATATGGTAAAATAATATATATTTACAATGGAAGATTTATGGATATAAAAACAAATAAAATTATGGAGTGTTATTCTTGTGGTCTTTTTCTAAAAAAGGAAAAAGTGAGCAAAAAAAATACACTAAAATGTCCTCGATGTAATAGTAAATTACAATTGGACAAAGAGCATAGTTTTGATTCTTTATATTATTCTATATCCGCAATTTTGCTTTTTTTAATATTGAATATTTATCCTTTGATTTCTTTAAATGTTAATGGAAAAATATTACATGCTACTCTTTTAGGAAGTGTTAAAATATTATTAGAACAGGATTTTTTTCTTGTATCATTGGTAGTTTTATTTACTATAATTATTGCACCTTTATTAAACTCAATAATTATTATATTGTCGTTTATTCAGATACATACAAAGATCAAAATCTTCTCAGATACTTTTCTTCATGATGCTTTTCATTTCTTCAAACATTGGGGTTTTGTGGAAGTATTTATTATTAGTATTATTGTTACATATATTAAATTAATAGGAATGGTCTCTTCTACAAAATTTGATATTGGATTTTATGTTATGTTGGTATATATATTTTGTTTTTACATGTCAAACATTAAGTTTGAAGGTAAAAATGTATTTGGAGAATAGATGGTTTTAATTTCATGTAAAAATTGTCATAAAGTTTATAAAAAAGAGAATTATGATGAATTTATTTGTACTAGATGTAATCATTTAGTATCAAAAAGAATTAAAAACTCTTTACAAGTTTCTCTTGCTTTAACTCTATCTGCAATTCTTTTATATATCCCAGCTATGCTTTATCCAATGATGGAAATAACAACTTTTGGAGTAAACCAAGAAAGTACTATTATTGAAGGGGTTATTGGCTTTTTAGAATATGAAAGTTATTTTATTGCTTTTGTTATTTTTACAGCTAGTGTTATTATACCTTTGATAAAATTAATAGGATTATTATTGATTTTTGTATCTTTGAGAATAAATACAAAAATGAGTAATAAAACAAAAATAGCTATTTTTAAATTTATTGAAGCAATTGGTAAATGGTCAATGATTGATATATATGTTGTTGCCATTTTAGCTTCTGTAATACAAATGGATGAAATATTTAATATAAAAGGTGGAATTGCAGCGACATCTTTTGCCCTAGTAGTGATACTAACTATAATTGCTGCACATAGATTTGATACAAGGATTATTTGGGATGAGTCAAGAGAATAATGAACAGGAAGACATAGTATATAAACCAAGAGTAAAACCAAAAAAAGCTGCTTCTTTTATTTGGTTACTACCTATTATTATTGCATGTATTTTGGGTTGGATTGCCTATGAATCTTATATGAAAAAAGGTACTAATATTCAAATTGTATTTAAAAGTGCAGAAGGTCTAAAAGAGGGTGTTACTCCACTTGAATATAAAGGTTTACAACTTGGAAAAGTTACGAAAATTGATATTCATGAAGACTTGAAAAATGTAAAAGTAAATATTCTTGTTAAAAGTGATGCAGCTAAATATGTTGCTAGTGAGAGTTCACGATTTTGGATTAGAAAACCTACTGTATCACTTACTAAAATATCTGGTTTAAGTACACTTATCTCTGGAAATAAAATTGAGATTTCACCAACAATCAAAACTAAAAAAGAGATGGAGAATGTAAAAGAAAAATATCTTTTTATAGGACTTGATTCTCAACCTGATGATGAATTAACTAATGATGGTTATTATGTATCTTTACTTGGAAATGATAAAGATAATGTAGAAGTTGGAACACCCATTTTTTACAATCAATATCAAGTAGGGGAGATTGTATCAAAAGAGTTCAAGTTTGAAAAAGTATTTTTAAATGCATATATTTATGATAAATTTAATTACTTAATTAATAATAGTTCAAAGTTTACAATGAATGATGCTTTAAAAGTTAGTTATGGTCCAAGCGGACTAAAGGTAGAAGTAAGTTCATTATACTCAGCACTTGTTGGTGGTATTACTGTAACCACTCCAAAAAAAGACGAAGAAAAAATTAAAAAGAATGAAGTATATACTTTATACTCAAGTAAAGATGATTTAAAGAAAAAAGAGTATTTTCATATTAAATTCTCATCAGCAAATAGTATAGATAAAGATACTCCAATTATTTATAAAGGTGTGACAATTGGAAAGATTACAAACCTTACTTTAAATGAAGAAGATGTAGCTACTAAAGCTTTTGTTTATGACGAATATAGATATTTACTTAGTGAAAATAGTAAGTTTTTTATTCAAAAACCAGAACTAAATTTTTCAGGAGCTAAAAATCTTGCCAATATAATTAAAGGTAATTATATCTCTTTGACTTATAAAAAGGGTAAATTTAAAAATATGTTTATTGCCCAAGAGTATAAAGAAATCAAAGATGAACTACATAATATAACCTTAGATTTATATACAAATAGTTTAAACTCATTATCAAAAAAATCAAGAATCTATTATAAAAATATTGTAATTGGAAAAGTTCTATCTTATGATTTAAGTAAGAATCTTCAAAAAGTAAAAGTAAAAATCTCAATTGAAAAAAAATATGAAAAGTTAATAAATGATCATACTCTATTTTATGATATGAGTTCAAAACTTATTAATATGAAAAACTTAGATTTAAGTATAAATTACGATGGTTATGAACCTCTTTTAAATGGTGGAATTGGAATACTTACTGAAAAAAGAAAATCCAAACTTACAAAGAGTTATTTTAAATTATATGATACTTTCCAAGAAGTGCAGAGATTAAAAAGAATATATAATAAAGGCTCTATTGTAAAAGCATATTTCAAAAATGATTTTAATGTGCAAAAAGATATGGCTATTATTTATAAAAATCAAGAAATAGGTTTTGTTAAATCAATAAAATTTGCTGAAAATGAATCTCGAGCAAAACTGCTTATTTATAATCAATACAAAAAGTATTTAACAGCTACAAGTAGATTTTATAAGAAGTCAAAATTAGATGTAAAAGCTAGTTTAAACGGTATATCTTTTGAAATGGATAATTATACTTCATTATTAGAAGGTTCAATTCATTTAGAAAGCAAGTCTAATATGACTTATAAAAAGTATAAAATATTTCCAAATGAAGATGAAATGAAAGACTCTTCAAATAGTATTACTATTATATTTGACGATGTAGAAGGAGTACATGAACAGTTCTCTCAACTTACATACAAAGGTGTGAAAATTGGAAAGGTTACAAATGTAGATTTAGATAAAAATCATAAGGTAGTTGTTAAGGCCCAGATATATAAAGATTATGATGATTTTGCAAAAAAAGGTACAGTGTTTTACTTAAAAAAACCTAGAATTTCATTCCAAGAAATTGCAAATGCGGGTGCTACTGTAATGGCTGTAAATATTGGAGTTGTGAAGTCAAACTCAAAGAGTTTTACAAACAAATTTAATGGTTATGCAACTATGCCTTCATTAGAGAAAACTCAATTTGGAAATATTTATACAGTAGAGTCTTTCCATGCTTTAAAGGCTAATTTAGACTCACCAATTTATTATAAAAATGTGCAAATAGGTAAGGTTCATAAAGTAGGTCTTGCTAGTGATGGTTCTAGAGTTTTAATTGATTGTTTGATTTATGATAAGTATACAAAACTAGTTAGACAAAACTCAAGATTCTATGATATTAGCGGTTTTGAGATGGAGTTATCATTGTTTAGTGATTCAAAAATTGAATCTAATACATTTACAAGCATCATAAAAGGTGGTCTAATTGTTGTGACACCAGTAGAGTATAATAGAAGAGCTAATGGAAAAGATAAGTTTGTATTAATAAAAACATTACCTCAAGGTTGGGATAAAATAAGTCCTAGTATAAAATAAGTAGTTTTTAAACTACTTATTTTTATTAGTTACTTTTAATTCAGATTTTAATCCAATATATAAAGAATAACACATTCCTAATAGAATTACTGTAAATGGTAATGCTGTTGTAATAGAACCTGCTTGAAGAGCATCTAATGCTTGACTTCCGCCAACATATAATAATGCAATAGCTACAAGACCTTCTAGAATTGCCCAGAAAGCTCTTTGTTTAACTGGTGCATCTACTTTTCCACCTGCTGTGATACTATCGATTACAAGAGAACCTGAATCTGATGAAGTAACAAAAAATACAATTACTAAGAAAATAGCAATACTTGAAGTAATTGTTGCAAATGGTAAGTTTTCTAACATTTGGAACATTGCTAATGATTTATCAGAAATACCACCAGCTAGTGCGCCAACTTCACCAATAACTTGATCAAGTGCAGTTAATCCAAAAGTACTCATCCAAATTGAAGTTACAACAGTAGGAATCAATAATACAGCAATAATAAACTCTCTTACTGTTCTACCCTTTGATACACGTGCAATAAACATACCAACAAAAGGAGACCATGCAATCCACCATGCCCAGTAAAATACAGTCCAACCATGGAACCAATCACTATCTTCTCTGCCAATAAAATTACTTAATTCAAAAATATTTGAAGCATAGTTACCTAAAGTTGTACCAACACCTGTGATAATATTTAAAGTAGGTCCAACAACAATAATAAATAAAACTAAAAATAACGCTAATAAAATATTAAATTTACTTAATACTTTTACTCCACCTTCTAAACCTCTAACTACAGAAATTAAAGCAAAAAATGTAATTGCTGCAATAATTATAATTTGAGTATTAACTCCATTATCAACATCAAATAAGAACTTTAGTCCTGAAGATACTTGTTGTGCTCCAAGCCCTAAAGAAGTCGCTAAACCAAAGATTGTTGCAAATACTGCTAATAAATCAATAATATGTCCAGGCCAACCCCAAACTTTTTCTTTTAAAATTGGGTAAAAAGCAGATCTCATTGTAAGAGGTAATTTCTTACTATATGAGAAAAATGCTAATGATAA